>JAABUS010000790.1_pt1 | contig 76203 bp, 70 predicted proteins | sample 5560161 | NCBI WGS metagenome assembly JAABUS01 (sample SAMN10711885, study PRJNA513376) | rock metagenome | isolation source: Antarctica rocks | place: Antarctica: Victoria Land, Trio Nunatak nord | collected 2016-01-04
CACACATCCCCCCGCTTACATCCCCCCTCTCGCATCGAACCCTCAGAATGTGGCAACTGACACTTGATGTTCAACCAAGTCATAAAACCAGTCGAGAAGCCGACAGTCTTACCCGTCGCCCTCACTTTAAAGAACTCTGGCAAAGGCGCCTCTTTGAAATAGAAAGCCCGATGGAGCGCTTGCACGATCCAGTGACGCGTAGCCGCCATTTTAGCAAATCGAATTTTTTTGTCGCTATGGAGGGCCGTGGCTGCGTAGTCTTCAACCGCCTGGCGGGGGAAGGGGAGGTAAGAATCGTCACTGCTGCCGGCGAGGGTGGTACCGGTCTCGGCTTCGTGGCGGAGGGCAGCTTCGATCTGCCAGTGCGCGTAGAGGTCGACGTAGCGGCGGAGTGGAGATGTCGCTTTGCAGTAGGCTGGAAGACCGAGGACAAGGTGCTCCAGAGGCGTGGCGGAGATGGCAGTCCGGCCGATGAGCTCCCCGTAGCGTAGTAAGTCGTGTAGGTCTGCGCGGCCGTTGCTTACGATTGTAGGATCTATAATGTTGCGTTTGAAATCTTCTGGTGATTCTGAGGGTTCTGGGTTGCGGAGGAGGCCGCGGTAGGGGATGGGGATGCCACGTTCGCTGCACCAGGAGGCGGCGATTTCGCCGGCTAGGACCATGAGGTCGCTGACTATAATCCCTACCTGTCCTGAGTCTGCCGTTTCTCGCTTTATGGTGATTATTGGGTCGCCTTCGAAGCGTCTCATGATTTCTGAATTGACTTGGAAGGGTCGAGGTACATTTTTGCTCAAGAAGACTTGTGGGTATGTTGCTCCGGAGTAATCTCCGGAGTAGAAAGCATGAGCACCATTGCGTAAACGCCTGCGACGGGATGCTGCTCCAAGGTCGGCTAAGGTACGTAGCTGGTCAATATGCGATGGTTGCGGTATCTCGCCCGTTTTCGGATTGAGGTCCTTTGGCATAGCAGGTATCTCGCCACCAACAGTCAGTAGGGACGCCGTTTCGGATTCCTCTGATGCAATTATACCAAGTCCACGACCCACCGCATTGGGAGTGAAGTAATGGACATTCTGTACACGACCTGGAGTGATCTTTTTCTCGAGTATATCCCCGTTGGTTGACATTCTGGCGCTGAATGTCAAGCAAGGACGACCACTGTCGAGACTAAAATAAAGGCTGGTCGCAGATGGATCGAGCATGGGATATTTGCGTTCTGGAAAGTATACCGACTCGGTCAGCTGAGCTGCGTATTGTCCTATAGGAGACTGCGGAGCAAGGAAGGCAGAAGGGTTCGCAACATGAATATGGACCCAGTACTCCGAAGGACTACCTTCCACAGGTTCAAGGGATACCCCATCGTCACGTTCGAGTGTTTCAGCACTGTCAATGCAAAACACTGGCAGATCACCCCAGTCTTTTCTTAGAATTTCCATGGAATCCGTTGGCGCGAATGAGCCCAGGGACAGCTTGGCCTTAATTCGCAGTCGAGTCGTCTCTTCTGATACAGTGTCGTGACCTGGAAGTCTGAGACTTCGCATCTTATATACTGTTCTATTTTCCCATGGCGTGATAACGCCGAGTTCCTGAAGGAAGGTGTAGCCAATTCTCTCATCAAGCTCGAGACCATCGTACAATCCTACTGCGCGCAGTATCATGGGACCCAGAGAGCTGAGGTTAGACATCGCATTTATGTATCGTGAAGTAACCCACGCGTCAAGATAACGGATGATGAGTTTCTCATTTTCGTCGAAATGGCCAGAAAGATAATCTTTATACGTCTTCAGAAACGGCTCGATAGGCTTGATTTTCACTGAGCTGGGACCAATTCCACCGTTGACAGAAAGAGGTCGTGTCAGCCGACTTCGCTGTATTGTACCCCGGGCCTTTTTGACAAAGCCAGCGATTGGATTCTGAGATCGCATTTCGTTGAGTGATGCAAGATCCGCTGTTGATGAAGCTGTTACGTCTTCCAAGATATTTTCTTGGAATTCTCTTACCCACTCTCTGACTAGTGTAATACTTCTCAGGCTCTGCTGAGGCATAATTTCATATCTCGGATTCTGTCGAAAATTCATTGTGTCGAATGTGATGTTCTGCGCCGCTATCAACGCTCTGTGAACAGCCCATAACATGGGCGGCGTTAACTCAGCAGCATCTTTCTGCAGAACTGTCATAGAAATCTCCTTCAAGCTTTTGCAGGTTCTCCCCGCTTGCTCGCGCCAAGGGGCTATCAGCTCGTAAGCACGATTGAGCCTGTCAGCGTGCGTTCGGAACACACTGTCCGCTGCCTGGTTGAAAGCAGCCATTTTTTCTAGGAGTTTTGTTCCGGCGTCACGGGGAGCATTCACAGCTATGGGTTGGAGGCGATTCAACTTCTCCTCTACAACCTCGTTTGCGGGGAGGTACGGTAAGATGTCGTTCAGGTCGTCAGGATGCACGAAACGTGAAACAGCAAATTTCACGAGGGTGACTTCTCTGTGAACCCATTCACCCCTCATTGTGTATAACTGGCACTGGCTGACGAGATTCTGAACGAATATGGCCAGAATGGGCTCAGATTTTGTACTCAATTCTACCAGGTCGCCTCGTCTTAGATACACATGGTTTTGGAAGATGTCTGTTACACCCTCATCCGGATGGAGGTCGATGTGTCCATCCTCGTCCATGTCGTTATCTTCGGTTATTTCTGTGAAACTGTCGTCCTCCCCGGATTGCGTGAAGATGTTCTGGCTGCCCCTGGAGGAGCTCCCGAGCGGTGAGCTGGCAGGTGTCATTTTCTCTGCCTCCTTGTTTTGTTGCTCTTGCCAAAGTCTAAGATGCTCTCGAATGCCAGGACCAGAGGTATCGTCGAAATTTGGGATTCCTTTAGCGATGGGTGGCTCAATCTGAGCATCAGCAGGAGAAGGCTGGGCCTGCAAGAAATTCAGTACGTTGTATCGCTGAGTGAGTCAAGAAGGCTCACAGTGGCAGTGGCGTAGTGCCTGGTTTGAGTCGACAATTTAGACTTAGGGTACGGCATTCTCGGCTTACCAATACTCCATGTGTCTACGTCTCCATGGCCATGGAAGGTTCTTGGCTCCACGGTAGACTCTGTAGATTTTGGGCCTAGAATCGAGGTAGAGGGTTTGGATTCATTAGAAGAGGACAATCTTGATGGCTCCAAATCCCTGAACGCATTGAGTACGGATTCTAATTCCCCGTGTAAGGCTTGCTCTTCTTCTGGCGTCTGGCAAGACTCTTCCTGTGGCGGGCTGTTTTTGCGTACTAAATAGTTTGCATCGCAATGCTTAGTATTGCCCACTCGAGTTTTGCGGATGTTGCTGGTAGGTACATGCAGAATTTTGACCTGGGGACCCGTTCGCTTTGGAGTAACGGTAAGACGTTCGGTTAGTTGAACGCTTTTTGGAGGTGCTGTATTTCCTTGCGTTGTAGAGCTGTGTTCTACGACGTGTGCGGAAGCTCCTTGCATTCGTGACGAATCACGTTCCCCCTCCACGGTGATTCTATTCGGCTGTATGGCCCATTTGCCTCTTCCATTCTCAATAGTATCGTGCTTCGGCTCTCTCTCTCGGTCTTTGTCCTTGGGCAAAAGGAGAACTTTACTCTCCCTGCGGGTGATCTTTCCTATCCTATGAAAGTGAATTCGCGGATCGATCGCGGAGCTAGGCAGGAATTGAGGAGCGTTGTCCGGTATTCGAGCCACTTGATGGTAACTTATTGGAGAACCAACTATACGTTTTCTTATAGGAGGTCTGCCTTTGGGTACGGGCACATCAGGCTTGTTGCTTGACCTGGAGCGCCCAGTTGTTTCTGTTCTCAATTGAGGAATAGCCTCGAAACCTTGGGATACCTCACGACTTCCGATCGTCGAGAAGAATAAGCTTCCATCTTCCTGACCATCGAATTCAGGTTGGCCCAAGCCAGAGCTGTGACGAGGAAGACCTCGTGAACAGCGCCAGCATATTCCACTGGCTCTCCTGGCATCGATGACAGCGCGGAGTCTTTGTCCTACCGACATCTACGCGGGCAGCGAGCTCGAGCAGTGGACAAGGTAGTTCGGTGAAGCTGGCGATGTTCGAGGGTGGCGCGCCAAGATTCCACCTAGCGCCTTGGCATGTTTCCTCCGCAAACTCCTCCGCCTGATCGTCTCAACTTCTGGCACGAGATTCATTTCGACTCATCACACATCACCCCAATGTAAGTCAATCCCTGATACTCCAGACTTTCTACAAATATGATGAGATACAAAATAATAGCATGTATTATCCGAAGAAGCATCATGTGGCTTCTCCAAGAGACACTACCATTACCTGACTTTCTCGACAAAACGAATTGTGCTTCCTTCTCGCCTCAATGGAAATTGCTGACGCGTCGTTGTACCTCACAGATTGAACCGCTGAAATGTCTAGCAGACCGCCCGCAGGCCACTTCCGCCTCCTCTACTTTGCGTCCGCCTCAAGCTACACAAGGAAGTCCTCTGACGATTTCCCCGCTTCTATGCCAATGGGAAGTTTGTTTGGCCTCTTAGAGAAGCAGTATCCAGGCATCACCACCGCTGTCTTGTCAAGCTGTGCTGTTACGCTGAATCTGAATTACATTGACATCAAGCAAGATGATGAGGCGGTCAAGAATTCAGCAGATTACAAGGGAATGATGATTGACGAAGGCGATGAAGTTGCCATCATACCGCCTGTGAGCGCAGGCTGATATCTGAAGTGAAAGATCTGGCCTAAGCAAACAGCGTCTTTTGTCGCTTCGTATTCATGGCCTGCGATAGCAATTAGCTATTCTATCTCCAGGAGCCCGTACTTCCCACCCGTCTGTTCCAAGGCCTCCTCGACCATCTCCATGATCGCCAACACCTTCTCCTCTTGCAGTCGCTGGCCTACTATCTGCACAGCCACAGGGAGTCCATGCATCTTATCAGCATTATAATGTTGATATGCCCCCTTTGCAACGCCATTCAGATCCTTAGATAGGAATGTCGCAGGCAACTGGTCAAGAACCTTATCTACATGCGTGACGGGCATAACACCACATGAATAGTCGAGCTGTGATAAGAATTAGCATTGCGACGCGATATTGACGCCACTTGGATGACCTACGAGATTGAATAAGAATGTATATCCGCAACTGCTCACTGCCTCCCTCATACCCCAATGCGGTACTGCGGGCGTTGCATTGACCGGTGTCAGCATGAAGTCCAGCTTCTCGCCTCGCCACCATTCGTGCCATTGCGCCTTATATGCTTCCCTCTTGGCCACCCATTTCCACTGCTCATACGCGCTCTTCTGATGCCAGTCCTTGAGCAGGCCAGCCCAGATATCATCTCGCTTGACATACTTCACCCAGAGGTAGTAGAGATACTTGAAGGGACGCGGTATCTTCATATAGAGAGACATCTGGCGAGCTCCGGGGTCGTTCGTCTCGCCAGTGCGGAAGAAGGAGAGGAAAGTCTGGCAGCCATCAGCGTTTAGAAGCTGAGAAGCTATCCGAAGAGCGGTATAGGGAGATGGTGGATCGACGTCAATCAACTCGTGACCTTGGGTGCGGAGGGCGGAGACGGTTCGTTCAAGTGCACGAGCACAAGCTGGTGCAGGATCCACCACGCCTCGAGAACGTCAACCACATATTCCAAGATATCCGTCAAATGAATGGAGAAGATTACCATCTGTCCTCATTACTCCTATTCTGAGTTTCTTGGCCTCCTTTATTTCGCTCTCGACTCCCTGTCTCCATTCCAACGGATGGACACTATGATCCCACTTCCACGGCTTCATCTCAATCAGACTTCTCGAGAAATACAGCAAATCTCCCAACGTCCTTGCCATCGGACTGAACACACTAGGTATCCCCTCCTGTCCAGGCATACTCGTGTTCATACCCATTTTCGGCCATCTGCCTGTACTACACCTTAAAGAATATATACCGGAGAAATGCGCCGGAGCGCGCACTGAGCCGGCGACGTCGCTACCGATGCCAATGCGACCACCCCCGTATGCTAGCAGAGCGCTCTCACCACCCGTGCTGCCACCGGGCGAGTAGTCGGTATTATGAGGATTGAGGCAGCGGCCCCAGACATCGTTCGAGGATTCGAAGGAGAGGAGGGTAGTGGGGAGGTTGGTTTTGACATATGGGATTGCTCCTGTGATATTCGTTAGGCCAATGCTGGCATATACGTCTAGTACAGATGGAACAACCAGCAGCTTTCAATATTTTCACAAGTGTTCCATCTTCCGCATACGGCTTGCCAACATTACACGAATATCCCACACTAACATCAAATCCTTTAACGGCAATACTATCTTTCAAGCTCACCGGTATACCTGCCAATGGCCCTTTCACATTGATCTCGTCTACCCATTTCTCAGCTTCTGGGAACATTATTTCTGTAAGGCAATTCGTCTTCTCGTGCGCGCGAACCGCGATCTTGCCGTAGCAGCGCAGTATGTCGACAGGCTTGAGCACATCTTTGTGCACGTCTTGAACAAGCTTGGAAATGGGCTTGGAGAGGATAGAGCGATCAGAGGTGGAGATGGGGCTGGTATAGGCTGCGGGGAGGTTGGCAATACGCTTCGTGCGCTCTGCTTGTTTGTTTTGGCTAAGAGGGGTCAGATGGTGTAGATTTAGGGGGTTTGGTAGCTGACCATGCTCGGCGGTGCTCGAAGTAGTCGAAAGGTGGCAGCATCTTGAGGTTTGAGACCTTAGAAGGCCACCACAGATTTGAATGGCAAGCAGACGTTTCAAGGTCGTGAGGGTCCCCACCGAGGCTGCGATAAGATAAAGAAAGACTAGCTCCTTGGCACGTTGCTATTCACATCAGCTCCATTCTCCTATCACAGCACAGCACGGCGAGCTCTCGTCCATTATCGACGATACTCTGAAGGCTTCTCCCGCTGCCATGTAGCAGTAGGTCTTCATCGCTACGAAAAATGGGTTGTTCGCTACACAACAGAAATCTTATTTTCGCATGACTCATCTATTAAACTCTGAAATAACTCTGAATTGCATGCCTTTCTGCATATACCTGTCAAAATTGCTGCATCGAGACCGTGTTATCGTTTGCAGTCTTTCTGACCCTTAACATTCCAATTCGACCCTATTCACCATCTCTTTCTTCGCCCACAAAATGTGGTCCCCCTCAAAACTTCATCCCCTCACAACATCAGCCTACACAGACTCACAAGTCGACCGCTATCTATCCCATATCTTGCTCCCCGTCCACTACTACCACAGTGCTCATCCAGCCAAAGACATTCACTTCCTCAATGCCTTGCGCACACATCAATTATTCAGCAGACCCTATGAGGATCTATCCATCCATTACTCGAAAGCCCACAGAGTGTCCCTAGATCCGCAAACCATTTACGAAAAGATTATGCGTGGAAATGGCAGAGAGGGTTACTGCATGGAAAACACCATCTTCTTCAACCATATACTCCGCGCGCTTGGGTTTCAAGTCTGTAGGTGACATCTAGGTATTGGCTGTCCGTATTTGTACTCGTTTCCCAGTTGCACAAAAACTTCGAAGAGCGTATCACTCTCAAGCCATGCCCTCACGCCTCCTTTCCCCCGATAATATCGGCAGCACTAAATCCCCAGCTTCTTAGACATAGCCGGTGCACGAGTCCGACCGCGCGTGAACGGCATACCACAAGGCTACTTTCCAGGCTGGTAAACCTCCCTCCACATCAAATTATCCAATCCCCAACTCGTAGTCCTAACGGAATTATCTCCAGGGTCCACGCTGTCAACATCGTAACGCCCGCTTCGGGGACCCAGTACATGGTCCTTCGGCGGCGACGGCGCCACAGCACCGCTACCCTTACTCGAGGGTCGTGTAAACCGAAATATCGGCACACAGGAGCTAAGGCTTGTCTACTCCATCATCGACGAACAAATCGACAAAAGCCGCAAACCATGGATCTACCAATATCGTAACCACCCTTCAAAGGAGTGGCAATCCTACTACTGTTTCCCCGAGCTGGAATTCACAATGGCGGATTTTGAAGTCATGCATCATTTTGCGAGTACGAGTCCGGCTAGTTTTCAGACCACTACCGTACTTGTTATCAAATTTCTGAGGAGGCGGGAAGATACCTACGGAAAGTTGATGCTCGTTAATGGGGAATTGAAAGGGAATACTGGGGAAAAGACGGAGTCGGTGAAGAAGTGTGAGACTGAAGGGGAGAGGGTGGAGGCGATGAGGGAGTGTTTTGGGATCGAGTTGACGGAAGAAGAGAGGGAGGGGATACGGGGGATGGTAACCGAACTTGGTAGAAATTAAAGCTGCGCCGTCAAGTTTCGCTGAAATAGACCGAAGACACAGCTGCGAAACGATAATGGAATCTATTTGCTTTCGCCCAGATCTTTCGTTTGACGTCCACGCCATTTGGCTTGCTTGCTTGCTATTCCCTTTCCTCTATACCTTCGTCCACAAATGGATGATTATTTTGTAAGCATCTTAGCCATGAACCCCGCACCATCCTTCCAGCCATGGCCCCCAAAATTCACCTACCATCGACTCCCACGTCAACCATCGAGTGGGTTTGCTGAAACCAGAAGGGTTGAGCGAATATGAGGGACTTCTATGATGGGTTCCGAGATTTTCTGCAAGATGAGCCGAGGGGGACGATGGTGAAATCTGGAATGATAGACTCGTTGACCTGGCTCGGCGAGGAGATTTGATGTGATGGTTGACATAAGACGAGGTGGGCTGTGGCAGCTGATTGGTTTGGTGGCGATGATTAGGAAGGCTCATGAAGGGGTTGAAGAGGGTGAGGATTGTGATTGCTAAAAAATGACCTACAATCTGAAGAATGGACAGTACCACAGGCTGACTACATGCCAGAGGTGCGAGAACTTGGGTATGATCCTCAGTGGGTTGACAGGGTACCCTCCGACCAACGAAAGTATAGCGGTGACTTTGATGACTGGGCTTACCCAATGAACGTTCTGGCGCGCTTCACCAATGTGTATATGAAGATCTCCTGGGGGTTTTTCTCTGATAGCACCGCTTCTGCCCGAAGATTGTCAAAAATCCTTGAATGCCAGGTCTAGGGCCTACATGGTGCACAAAGAGGTCAATCGGATCGAACCATGGTTGGACCAAATGTTCCAGGCATTTGGAGCAACAAGAATTATATTTAGCAGTGATTGGCCAGTATGGAACATCGAAGGCGATGGTAACGGTGTCGGGTGGATGAATTGGTTTACCATTCTTAAGCACTGGGCCGAGAGGCTCACGGCTTATGAGCAGGACTGTCTCTGGAGGCTGAACGCGGCTCATGCATACAACATCACTCACAACTATCTTGCAGGTGTGCGAAGAGGAACATCTGCTGGCATTAGGCTTGAGGCTCCAAGAGTATGAGAACTAGACTAAGATTCTCATCGTCCAAGTCGGAGAGGACGAATTACCTTTGGAGAAGTGACGCTTGTGAGTCCCCAGCTAGCATTATTGACCCTCGACCCTGCTAACGTCCACAAGATGGGTTTTCAGGGTCTTGTTCTCAGTCGGTAACATGAAACGTGCTGCCAGTCGAGATACCTTTGGAGTCTTGTTGTCATACCTCAACAGGGTGAATATCACGGTTCGTAGAATTTAGTCACACCAAAAATTTTGCAATCGTAGCTCATAGCCCCGTACCTAACGCTAATACCGACGAAAAACCCCACCCTATACATAGGAGAATCGTCTAGAAGCCATGAATCGTAAAGTCATCGAATACGAAGACAGTATCGAGCTTGGTGGGGTCATAAGGGTTTACGGGCATAGACAACGCTTCTGATCACATGATCAGCCCCGAAGTGGAATAGGTGGATGTGTGAGATAGTAGACTTGGAGAAGGGAGCGCACGTACAATGGCTGATAGGCATGGTGTTTCCGACTGTAGATGGCGGAACGAATCTTTGATGTCCACGCTTTTACTTCCTCGAGACTCCACTGGAGGTCCGTTAGCTATGATCCCTGTTCATGGTCAGAAGACATGGAATGGCTCATTCACCCCTAAATACTGCGTCAACAGCCTCAGCGTCCACGGCTCGATCCCCTCAATCCAATGCTGCGCATTCCACCTCCCGATGTCTTTCAACCTCGCATCAGCAGGCCAATCACCAATCGGCCATTTAAATTTTTTCTCCACCACATCCACAAACCCCGCCTTCTCAATATTCTCTTTCAGAAACGGCTGTATATCGATCTGCTTTCCAAAATTTTTACTCGATTCGTGGGCAAGGGCAGCCTGAGAATGAAAAGCGTCGTCCATACTTATGGAGCCGTCGTCGGCATGTAAGACGGGAGAGATTTCGGCGTGTTCGATGTAGCCGCCGGGTGCGAGGTGGCTAATCCGGGAATTCGTTAGCTTGGGGGTTCGGAGTGGAGGGGTAATGACTCACTCAAAGCATTCTTTGTAGAAGGCGGGCCAGTCGGCTATGCTGGCATAGAGGAGTCGAACGTGCACGTAGTCGAAGTGGTTTGGAGGGTATATCCATTCGCTGCAGGCGTCGTCGGTCTCGAAGCGAAGGTTGGGAGGGAGGGGGCCGCGCTGGCAGGGTGAGAGGTCGGTTCCTGCACTGTTTCATTAGCATAAGATCCCAGATTGGTGGAACGATGAATCGACACGCACCGATCACATCTGCGTCAGGGAATTTGTCCGCGAAGTCCCTGAGACGGTCAATTCCCCTGACTATCTCGAAAACAGCACGTCATACGAGGCCCATATCCCAACCCCAGTGCCAATGTCTATGACTCTTTTCGGTTCGTTCAGAGGAGTGAGGAATAGCCTGTCGTTGAAGGTAAGGAGGAAGATGTGATGCCTGTATGAGAAAGTGGCCTATTAGCAGTGGTACCAAGGTGTTAGGACGAAAGAAACCGCAAGGAGGAAGCGTACGCAATGACGTCCAGCCGAAGAGCTTCGTCGTCATGGGGAACCCAGTATGCACCGTCGCCTGAGCAGTCAGCATCTATTAAGGTCTGAAATATATGTATCTGTTATGTTGGGACGAACGGTAGGTATGGTATCTTCTGTTGTTCTCGATTTTGAAGTGGTTTAAGGACTCTGCAAGGGACATTCGGCTGGGATATTATCAAAGAGTATTCAATTAAGAGCGAAGAGCGAACGCTTGCTTACGACGAGTCGCCGAATATCGAACTTCCACTCTCCTGTTCATCATCCTGGTGTATTGTCAGTCGCTGACAATCAAAGTATCATGGGGAGGTATCGTCTCACGATGGGAATTTCTATACTGTCTGAAGCCATCCATATGAGCGGCGAGTCCTTCATACAATTGGTCTATGTTGGCCTAAGGGAAAGCGAGGACAAGTATAGCGAGTCGTAGTAAGCTCGCCGGAGTCAGGCTGTCAATCGTCTGAATTAGAGTATTATTATAATCAAGAAGAAGTTCACACTGTATAAATGAGAAAGTAGAATGGCAAGGGCGGTGTCTTGTCGCCTAGACACATCATCAAGTCTAGTGAGGGGACTATCATGACCGCCTTCTTTCGCGATTGGTGATTATGGCCGTTGGAGGGGTTGAATTATAGTGGTCCGAGAGTTTCAAGGTTCAGCAGTGAGGGGAGCTACCATTTCTGGGCGCTGGAACAGATTCTGCCTGAAGATCCAACCGGGTGGAAGCCAATCACGATAGCTAATTTACCCTAAGAAATCAATTAATCGACCTAGAGCACCTGGTAACACCCTAAAGCATGCAGCCAAGTCAGGCACGGGAACAGTCGGTAAACTCTCCACAGAGTGGGGATTGCTCCCAGGCGATTTGGGCCTGCTCGACCGAATTGTCGGGATTGTGGATATCTGGTCCTTGGGGCAGTGAAATAGTAGGCCGCTTTTCATTATACATTTATACCAAGCACCTCTATCTCGTCCATGGGAGGGATCGAACCCCCTACGATGTCCAGGTGTGGCGAGAACGTCCGATGTTATAGTCTCCTGCAGGTTCGCTGCAGCAGCGCAAAGTCAAACCCCCTCCGATGCTGTCCACGTTTACACTTTCTCTTGGGATCAGAAATTAATATCCGGAACGCTTTGCTGGTTTAGGCTTTTGCTTGGTACTCAGAAGTTACAGTCTTCAGCTCAAACAGCAAGTATTGCGGAAGAAAACTGTGGGATACCGAAGTCGGACGAAACTGAGATCCCGAACAGGGCAGTGAAAGGTGTTAACTTCGTAAACTGTTTATTGTTTATTAATCTATTAAGTCCATCCATATCCTCGTCTGATAAACAGAGTGCCAACCCAAACGCCAGAGTCTATGCATCGCTCGCTAATGTCAAACCTGAAATGACTGTCTTTTTTCTTCGCCTCGCTTCCAACTAACGGCTTTCTTCGCACCAGTACCGAGACAAGCGGCCTTGTTCTAAGCCATGTCTTTGGGAGGAACAGTCTTGCTGCGGCGCCAGAGGCATACACTGCAAAGAGAGGAAAAGCAGAATAAAATGCTGAAAGTCGTTAGCTTTTTGCCAAGTTATCTTCACAGATCCCACACTCACCAGAGAGCAATGCTCAGGCCCCAAATCGCTTTCATTTCATAACAGGTTACCCTGCTTGCACCCACCCAATTGCCGTACACCACCTTACCTCCATTGTTATGGAGCTCACTCTTTAGCTCGCTGCTCAACTGAGCAGCCGATTCAGCGACGCTATTGGAGCCAATCACTTGGCAATTCAGGTAAGAGAGCGGCCGGCCGACCACAATCGCAATGACAGACAAGGCAATAAGCATCATGCCGTCGAATGCGGTATTGATCAGGTAAGGTAGGTAGTTGTCAATGTGTAGGATGAAGGTGATGGCGCAGTAGAGGACTGCTATACAAGTCTAGGAAAGTGGGTCAGTATTCATGCATAGTGGATAGGTGAGTCATACATACAATGCTCAATGTGCCAACGAGTTCTGCCGAAGGTGCATCATTCGCGTTGACCATCTCGGATATGAAGTTGGCTGCCATGCCAATACAGCCGAGTAAGGAGATGACTTGAAGCATGCGAACGATCTTGAAAGTTGCACCAAGAGCGCCATAGTCGGGTCCAGCCATGATTTAGCTGTAGTTGATTCTATCGAAGAACAAGAGATGATGCGAAGGAAAGAGTAGGAAGTGTAGACTATATGCTTGGTGATCGGACCGCTAAGCTGGAATGTGAGTGGCGGCGGTGAAAAGCCGAGGCGAGAGATGGAATGCTGTAGAGATCGTGTGGTAGCAAGATGCAGACGGAAGCAATCGCGATCTTGCAATGAATGTTGTAAGGAAATGGACAAAGATAAGGAACCTATGAGACGAAAGACGAAAGACTTTGAGGAAATTCGTAAGAGACTGTATTTCTGATGCAGAAGAAAGACATGTAGCAGGTACCCAGGCTAGTCTTAAGTATACAAAGCTTCCAGCCTCCAACATTCGCATTATCCTAGCAACCTGCTTTCTTCACGATGTTTCTAAAGATGTATTTCGTATCTTTATCTAGCAGTTTCACGCCATTTTCGAAACGTAGCCTCTCAGCCAATTGTAAATGAGGCTCTTTCGGATGCTACCGAGATGGGCGCTTAGCTACCGGCCTACAATTAGCGACCTAACGGCGACAAGCTATGGGCCACTGAGGTCGTAGAAGCCGTATAACGATACCATGGTAGAAACAGGCTCTGCGATGGCTAGTATAGTGCCCGTTGCCGTGACTTTGAATAGAAAGGAAGCCATGGATCGGACCGTTTCAGGGTCATCCGCGATGTCGTGACGCTGGTTTATTTGCGTGTTTACCAACAGCATATCAGAGGAGATATCGTCTTGTTCTTTGCATAGCTGATCGAGATGAAAGGGCAGGATCACTGGCGAGGTGTATCAAGGATGGAACACAGCTGGATAATCCCATCCGTAATTAGCCAGCGCATCGCCAGCTCACAGAAATAGAGCGTCATCATGAATTCCTTACAGGTCTTTCGCTAAGCCATCTTTGAGCCAACTAGCAAGGTTGTAGAGATCGAAGTCGGCAGGAAAGGATGGACCAAGAATCTGGTTCACCATGAATGTGCCAAGGAGCTAGCTAGTCTTTCTTATCGCACTTTAGCGTTGGCGGGCCCGAGGGTGCACACTAATTCCGGCCACGCGAAACTTCTTATATCCACTCACCCAAATCAATTGGAAAAAGTCCAAGGAAATCCACAGATTTGGATTAGATCCTAGAGGTAGCACTCGTCTTAATTTTAAGTTCTGATCCCCACCGTGTGATGAGGAATTAATTATTGAAAGTCTGTATTTTTGGTGGTTTAGGCGTGGCTGGAATTAGTGTTTTGCCCCCTCTGAAGAACATCTTTGATTGAGATGGTACAGAGCGTTCTGACTTCGCGTGAATAACGCTCCTCAATCAACGGAAAGTGCGTTGGAAATATTTCAGCGCCTCCAAGCTGGATGATCGCTATATTGCCTGTTCTCATGAGGCGTTAATTAGGCTCGAAGAAGGTCTACTTGTCTCAACCTGACTCGAAGACGAGGCTGATATTAGCTCCTCTAAATGGTGAGGCGCTTGCAAACGCTTACCGCATAGATCGAGAGACCAGATTCTTGGAACTCTTATATTCCTCAATTCCCTTCACCCAATCTCCTAGCACAAAACAGTCGACTTCAACCTCGCTCACCCTCCTGTTCTACAGAGAGGCCCATTGGGTGTATTTACAGCTTCGCTCTCGTCCGGTCTCACTCCCCTTACAAAATCTGCTCTTTGATGTCCCCGGACTCCTCGGCCTCATGCTCCAGCTCGACGCTCGCATACCCGCCTCTGTCACATGACTATATTTCTGGCAACCTTGGGCTGAGACAGCTCAATTCGATCTTGAGATTCACAAAGACTCCGTCCGTACTAGTCTATTAGTCTTCTGTCATTGGTATCGACGAGCTACGCTCAGCGGTCTCGACTTGCCCGATGTTTTTCGCTAGTAGAAATAGTGCTATTCTGGTTCTGATATTTGACGTTCAGCTAGCGCGGTAAAGCTGTAAATTCCCCTTGCGTACTTCTTTACAGCACTTTTGTATCATACAGCGGTTTCGCACGAGATTACGATACGGGGCATTCTAAGTGCAGAAAGTGCTTAGAGTGCTTGTTGGAATCGCTCCAAAAATCTGACGTGAGCAGGTGCCTTACTGTTAAGCCGCTCAAATGACAATCCAGACGCACCTGATCTAACACCTTCTCCGACTAAAAGAAAAAACAAACACTCCACCCATCCGGCACCTCCACAAGATGTCCACCGCTCCGTTGACTATTTCTCTTGCGCTCCCCACCAACGTCCCCGTCTTCATCTCCATCAGCATCACTGCGAACCTCTCCAACACAAATGGCCAATCCGTCTTCCTCGACTGGCCTAAAATCACCACGCAAGAGCCTTTCTTCCGCGCCCGCATCGCTTAAAAGTTCTCGGACCCCAATTCCTCAGTCTTCAAGATTGCAGACCCTTTTCCTGAGGGTTTACTCGCTTGCGTGTCTTGGACGCGAGTCGGTGCAGATGTAGACAGAGAAGGCAGGGATAGGCACTCCGCTGGGGCTCCGGCGCCGCCAAAGAGGGTCAATACGGAATTCCAAGGGACGAGAAGGGTGATAGGGTTGGAGGCACAGATGAAGGGCGTGGATCAATTTGGTAAGTTTTGCTGAGAATACTTCCTCCCTCCCTCTAAAGGCGAGGAGAAGTGTCGTCGGGAGGGCTGAGGCATTCTTACTTTGGCTAGGCGTGAATATAGCGCTCTCATCGCTCTACGTCGCTCCTGCCTACCAGAGCAAAGGAGTCAGCTCCCGACTGCTCCGCAATTGCCTGAAGAGGCTGACAAGGCTAGTCTACCAGTGTTTATCATATCCTTCCCGGGAGCTCACAGCTTCTACCATCCATTTGGGTTTAAGGACGTGAGCCATTTCGATGCTGATATAAACGAGTGAGGCGAGAAGTATCGAGGCTTTGGTGCATATAGACCTTGGGCGATGCTGCGGGAGGCACGTCTATCTGTTTGACGGAGCTAATGGTTGCTTTGCTGCAAGCGTTGGATGACCATAACGATGGCGACCCCAACCTTTGATGATGCTTCTTTGTACGTCGAATCCGCAACGCAGGAGCAAACTGCACCTGGGCTTCACATGTGACCACTTTTTCTCTTCCCATCCATATGCAGGGATTGTGACGTTGAAGTTTCGCACAGAGTGCATAAAGGAGGTGGGAACGTCTCTACACTATCCACAGTTTCATACCTCTACCAGTATTTGGGCAGCCAGCGGCCGAGAATCAACGGTATTCGATATGTCAAGCCGCACACGATCGTTCTATCATGAAGTATTTTGTCGTCTCCTCTCACTCCCTCTGTGATGGAATTCCGAGGCGACACGTTACACGTTGTCGAAGGCCCTGAGGCTTTGGACATGTCATATGTGACGATAACGAATATATGAGACGGTTGAAGGGTGATCGTCATTGACGCTCTTAACCAAGCTTCTGTGGGTCGATCAATCGGTTGCGCCTTGCCCATCATTCACGGCATTCAAGACTAAGACGAGCCTGGCTATGACTGTGCTGATGTCTTTGCAAGATCTCTTTGTGGCGTAATAGCCGCCGGAGCCTCGATCGCTGCGTCAATCCCTCAGACGCGCCAACAGACCATAACCTGAGGCCTGCTCGATGTTTCTTACTTCATCCGAATGTTCCCAACCATTAGCCAGCGTGCTATCAAGGACCAATACATATGTTTATTTGACATAAGAATATGAGTACCGCAGCCGTCCATTACGGGTACTAAGGAGACGATAACGCGAATCTCTGCTGCATCCCACGCAACCCGCGTTGCGCTGTGCGCATGATTGGTTCGAATAGTATCAGGGTTCGCCTTCAACCCCCAGTAAGCATGGATCGCTACTCAAAACAAATCTGCTTCGCTCTCTTCAAGTTTCAAGGGCTGGGCAAATTTGCAATGATAAGGTCTCTTGTGTGTGCGTTGTTCAGCTGAAGAAACACTTGATCGCGATCTTGACAGCCCCCATTCGCAGAGGCTCTATGACGGTTGTATGATGACACAGCCTGTTTCATGGACCCTTCAAGCTTTGTGACTGCCGTGAACTACGTTCTTTACTGTGGATCTCCCGTGTCTTTTATTGCTTTGGTTTTCGATTGCTTGTCCGGGCTCTTAATCCCTTACTCCAAACCTTTCTCATCGATTGCCCAACCAAGAAACACATTCTTTACAATCAGAATAGGCTGCCGCCATCTGAAATACTACTAGCTCACTTGACCCACATGAGATATTCATTATCCAAAGCCAAGTCAACAAACAAAACCTCGCCCTGAAAGATCTCCACACCTAAAACCCCCGGGAAAGAGAGCATATTTAGGGCCTGCTCAAGATGCCCTACCCCATGGCACGGACAGCCGACCCCGTCCACCTCGAGAACTTCGACCCCAAAACCTTCTACCCGGCCATCGGCGTGCGCTCCGACTCCGATTCCCTCTCCATCTATCCCTCATCCTCAGTATCTCAAGCCCAACCGCAAAGGCCCCCAATCACACCATCGTGCGAGCCCCCACCCACTAGCCATGAGGAGAAGAGGAGCTGATGCAACAGGCAGAGATTCATTCCTTCGTCGCCAACGTCAGCGAAATCGGGTTCGCATATGGATGATCTCTATTTGCTTCGTTGTTGCTCTTACGATTTTGGTGGCATTGTTTGCGTGGCTGGGAGTGCATAATTGGTTTAAGCGTAATGATGGGGGGGAAGGCATCGATACTTGAGGAAATTGATCGTGGTACTGGATGCGTGAAGACGAATGATACCATACATTGAGCAGGGCGTTACAACTGGTAGATCATTGAGAGCGTGGAGTCTTGGAGGAGGATACCATGAAGTAGCGGCATATACAAGGTGCTTGTAAGAGATGGGATTGGTAATAAGTTGGTACATTTTAGGGCATTCATTTTCTTTACCTCTTAGCAGGCAATAGATACCCTTGAGCTTCATCAACCTATCGTAGTAGCGCCTCACTTTTGCCTAAAAACGCCGTCGTAGATGCTCTACTGTGCGACTAGGTTGCCTGTCGGACAGCCCTTTCGCTCTGTCATCCTTTGGTACTTCACAGCCCTTGTCCCGCACAGGATAGAGTCAAGCCTTCATCAATACCGCTTCCTCGTAGGCTCAGGGCTCGGACTCCTCGTTAAGCTCCTCTCATCTCTGCCTCTCTCCCTGAGCCACTTTTTCGTGCCCAGCTCCAACTCCCGATCCAGCTCCGGACTCGGCTCCTTCCGATGTATGAAATTGCAGAAGCCACCTCTAACACATCCTTCCCCACTATTGAGCCTACAACACGCTTCTCGGAAATCTGTGACAGGACTGAGTTCGCAGTAGATAGGGCGCGCAGCGTACCAGCGCGAATTGAGCGCATCGCAGGCTTTTTGTGCAGAGTCCTCGTATTTGAAGCGGGCGTAAACGTTGCCGATGAGATCTATCAAGCAGAACGATTAGCATTTCATCCAACCATCCAACAGCCAAAAGAGTAGGGCAACACATACGATCATTATTATTATCACAAACGACTACCTCCTCCGGCTCTCCATACTTGCACATCTCGCACCAAAAGTCCTCATAGAACGCATCGAAGTGGTTCTGCAGCTGACTCGGATTCATCTTGTTCTTGGGATCGTAGGCTGGGTTTTGGTAGAGGTTGGGGAGCAGGATGGTTTGTGAGTAAGAGGGTTTGACGTGTTTGCGCGAGCAGCGGTCGCCGTGGCGGCAGGCGCCGATTTTGTAGTAGAAACTGCAGTTTACTTTGTCTTGTTCAGTGCCGAAGATGGAGGCGAGGTAGCTGAGGGTATTAGCTGAGAGGGTTGGCAGGTGGGAAGGGGGGCTTACTTGGCCATCTTTGGGGTTTCGCTTAGGATTTAGAGGACTGGGAAGTAGAGGTTGTGGAGGGGGACAACATACTCGAGAAACAGATTTGGAGCTCTCTGCAGCCGCTAGCGCGCAAAGTCTGACTGACAAATCAAACGCCGAGGCGTGACACCCATCGAGGATTCTAATCCTATTCACTTTCACCACCTGTTGCCACCAACATTATCCATCTAAGCTAGATGTAGCGGCTCGCTTTGTGGAATTCACATTGTCTCTATAGCTAGGCTGTCGACTTCATCTATGGTATAAGAGTGGGTATTGCTCTAAGTTTGTCTGCACGGCATCAATAAGGATCGCTCGTTCGACAGCGTCTATGCGATCGACTTGACCTATGGATCCTGCGGTGGAAGTTCAAATGCAAACTCTCGTCTTGTATCTTGAGCAATATTTCTTATGTCTTTCTCTCTACGCAGAAAGAGCCAGACTGGGTGCGATCTTCCCAATCCCTACTGTCGTCTCTGCAGCACCATATATAACATTGAAGTAGCATGTAACATAATGTCGCTCGTCAACGATAAACAACGCAAGTCCCTCAATCACTTCAGCGAGCTGACTCCAAGTAAGACCGGGATTGGGCGAACTTTGCCAGCTAAGCACTTCCAGGACAATGCCCGGATCTTCAAGATAGTATCGGAAATTCCTTCCCGTGATCACTGCACTCTCCCCGTGAATTTCTATTTGATCATATATGCGATTGTTCGCACCGGTTAGAAGAGCTTGGAGGGCGAGGAAACCGATGGGCTGGTTGTTTCTTGTCGTCAGCGACAAAATCATCTCTGTGTTGGGAACTTTGAACCGTGTAGGTCCCGTTCCAGGATTGGCAATGCTGGAATTTGGGACCTGAGTAGTGAGCAGGCTTGAATTGGTCTGGTTCGCAACGGAGGAGGTTGAATCTTGAGCAGTAGACGAGGACAATGCCGCGTTCAGATTCAGAGATGACGACTGAAATTCTCTTCTTGCGGTGGTCTTCGACGGGGGATCCGGCAGCCAAAGGCTTCCTACGGCACCCTGGCCCAGTACATCATTGTTTGGACCATGGAGGACACGAAAACGGACCGATCGGGGTCGTTTTCCGAGGACCAAGTAGATCTGGAGTCCGGTGATCATTGTCCTCAGCTGGCCATAGGACAAATAACCCTGCGGAGGTCTGAAAACCTTCAAGAGCCATATCTCTACCCCCTCATCCAAACTATAAACGAATTCTGGTTTCGCTGATGGAGTAGAGTCGCCATACTTATCGACATCTCTGTCTAACTCGACAGCAGCCACGAGCAGGAGCGCATTCAAGTTATGCGCTGACACTCGGCTACCGAAATCTCGAAATTCCAAAGTCATCTCAGAGCCTGGGATGTAGAAATTGACTGTGCTATCGAAGAGGATTTCAGCGTTCCTCCACCCAAGGAATAAGGATTAAGCATACGCTGACAGTGATTGCGATGCGTTCAAGGCCGCCAACCCAGCTGCAGGGGACGATATCTGAAGGGCTCTTTTGGATGTCGAATTCAAAGTTGCCCCCCCACGGGAAGTATTCTCGAGAGTAGACTGATTCTCAACGATACTAGCCCACCCATTCTGGGATGCTTCTTCCACCGTAGTGTCATATATCCGACAACAAGTATACGTAGCATTATCCAACTCGACGAGAAAAGCCCATAGCCCATCGACCACAATTTTGAGCTCTCCCCAAGTCATCGGAGTCATTTTGCCGCTCCACACTATCAATCTTGTGAATGGGATTTCTCCAGTACCATACTCCCAGATGGCTTCTGAAAATCCACCTTCACCGAAGATGGAAATTTTTCTCGCCACCCAGCTATCTGCCGTCAACAAAATCGCGCGTATATTTTGTGGATTGATAGCTCGCTGAGGTTTGAGCTGGAGTATCAAATGGCTGCGCGGAATGCGAAAATGCACAGGGGCCGACAGGGGTCCTACAGTTACAATTGGAAGTGCTCTTTTGGAAGTTGAATTCAATGGGCCCAGCCCGAGCAAAGGACTGCCTAAAAAACCCCAGGGTTTCGGTTCTCCAATGTCGCCCCAGCCGATTTGTGTGTACGCGTCATGTGTATCAGAGCCGTGGATATTTGAGTCGTGGATCTTGAAGTAATACGAGTAGGGCCGGTGTTCATCAACAAGGTAAAGCCTCAAGCCGCGCAGAATTGTCTCAAGTTGGCCCCAAGTCCATGGGTCTCCTAAAGCCCATAAGATTATGTCTATGCCTTCTCCGAGACTGTATTGAAACGGTATCAGATAGCAATACTCATCCTCGCCATGTTCTGCGAGCCCTTCGTCAACGAACGCGCCAGCAACGGTCAATAGAGAGCGCAATGGGACGGGATCTAAAACTTTTCCCTTCTTGAGTACGAGCGTCATGGGACTGTCTGGAATGCAAAAGGTGGAACGGCTATGGCGAGGCTATCAGTAGGCGGACAAAGGGATGCTGGACGAAACTCACCCCCATGTTAACGATGCCTCCGAGTCAACGAACGCCGAAAGAGCTTGAACCTGGGGAGCACTAGGTAATTGGCGCTGATCAACGGACAAAGACCTGGCAAGAACGGAAAAAGGAAGTAGGAGGTGGTAGAAAAGGAAAGTGTGGAGACTGGACATTGAGTCTTGCGTGACAACGGGAGTTACAACCTGAGCTCCACTAAGGTGTTGCTGCACTTGCTGACTAGTTCTACAGATTTATCGATCTGCAGAGATATTCTTAGAAACCCGGCGTGATAACACAAAAGCAAGACGTTTCCCTGCCGCCAACGCGCTATGCGACAACCGTCCTGCTAATGCATTCGCGCTTTCCAAGACACTGGGTTCCACATTCCGCACTCATGTACTGATGGCCGTCTTAACGACTTCAAAGACTGCCATAGTGTCGGGTAGTCCCACAAGATCAAGGTAAAAGAATTCCGATTACGAGCATCCTCACAACAAATCCGCAAATCCACACCATCCATCAACGACAACCAATACCCCAAATTCCTTCACGGATGACTTATCGTCACCAAAAACTGTGCCTTATTTCCCACGCTTACTTGCCCTCCAAATTCCATATTTGGATCCCCGCCCGAAAAACACTGCTTAAGAATCCAAGCCACCCTCTGCAAAATCTGCACCTCTGGAAAAGTATCGCGCGCATTCGCCCCCTTTGCCGATAGAACCATTCGGCAGGTGTTGCATGTGTAGCTCTTTGGTTTGGTAAATCGCTATTGTTCCAACGTACGTTTTCCAAGACGTTGGGTCGGAGGATAAAATTGGGGAAGAAGGCGACGCAGTCGACTAGTTCGACGGGCAATCGTCTGGTGATTGTAGGGTGGATATTTTGGGTGAGGCATGTGACTGGGGGGTAAATGGTGGGGAGGATACTGTTGAGTAGGCTGTTGGATGGAAGGGTAAGGTTCCCAAGGCCGGGGAGAATCAGTGGAGATGTGAGATCGATGTTGCTGTTAGGAGTTGACCGCGACTGGAGGGCGATAGCATTAGTCAATGAGAAGCAGAAAAGACCACAGAAAAGAAGTGGAAGAAGCATGTTGATGACAACGCAAGTTGAATGCAGCCCTTCCCCCCGTGAGAACTTCGCAACTCTGATCTATATTGCCATATTTACCTGGGAGTTTCAATAGCATATAACAGTGTTTAGCTGTTTACTAAACCCTGCCCTGCCTTTACCCTACATTCAATAGTCCGACGTGAGTCCCCACGCATATTCCCTTCGTCGGAGGAGAGCCGATTCGTGAAAGCTATGGATCGGATCGCTCTCTGCTGCATTATCTGAAGCAACCTGAAGCTGTTCGCCTGTCGCGTCTCGAGAGGAAACTCCCATATGCCTGGAGCTCCAATCGTTTCTCCGTCTACAAGTTTTATAGATGTCGTCATTGGAGTATCAGAGGCTTTATTGTCATTCTGGCAGCTTGTGTGTATGTGTCTTGAAAGCAAAGGATGCGTGTACCGGAGGAGAGATTTCTCACGGCGAATGCACGGCAGTATTTGTTTTTGCTAAAGATAAGACAGTGACAAGCTATCCACGCCGTTATCCGCTGCAGGGTCCAATATTTGGAACGCTGGACCTTTTGAAATCTGACTTGAAAAACTCAAAGAGGTTCAGTGCATGTATACTCGAGACGAGGTACCGCTCGGTGGAACGATATTCAACGTCGTTTCGCGCGACCATCGATTCAAAGCGCCCATAAGGCCGTGGAGCCTAGATTGTATGATGTCCAGTATAAGGCCATATATAAGAAACGAAACATTATCGCATCCCTCTACAAACCATCAGAAAACACCATTACCCCCGCCCGCCCTTCCCCCCTCCGGCCCCTTTTTCCCATTTCTGCCTGACGGTCTCACATATTTCCAGAACTCAACCCCCTCCTCCTAGCCGTAGCTGTATTCCCACCACCACAAACAGTACCAAGCGCCTTCAACACATCCGTCGCATGCCCATTCGCATCCACTAAACTCGGATTACAAGCTTCCGGCGCGCCATTAATCGCCGGGCTATCCCACTCGCCGCTATTCCAAAAGATCTTGTCCACATAACCTAGGGCCAGAATCTGCGGGATAAGCGTACTCATGTAATTTGCCATGGTACCGGGCCCGGTGCCGGTGTTTGTGAGAGAGCAGCCAGCGGTTGCGGGGGACAGTTCGGTGATCCAGATTTTTTTGTCGGGCCAGGTGGTGTGGAGTTGGGTGATTCGGCCCATTACGCCGCTGGGGTCGGGGTTGTAGACGTGCATTGCAATGATGGGGATTTGATCGAAGCAATTATTGCAGTTGTCGCGGAAGGTGGTGAGCCAGTCGCTGTTTGCGTTCATGAGGGCTGGCGAGATCAAGGTGGTCTTTGGGTGCGGAACGGCGAAGAGGGCTGCGAGGTTTTGCGCCGCCGGAATAGGGTCGTTTAGTACGGTGAGGTTCTTGAAGGAGAAGTCGGGCTCGTTGAAGAGCTCGAGATAGGAGGGTGGGGAGGCGGATTGGAGCATGGTGATAGCGTCATTGGTGTCGGTGGGATCCATTACTACATTTATTTGGGCGCTGTTCATGGCGGGGATCACTTGCGCGGGACCTGAGGGGCCGTTGTAGGTCGCTTTGGTGTCAAGGGTTTTGAGGGAGAAGCCCACTTGGGGTGTGATGTTAGTAAGCTGTGAGACTGAAGTGGTGGGATAGACGTACTCCACTCGTTCACGCCGTTGCCGGTTAGTGAGCTCCATACGGTCGACGGCCAGCCTCCATTCTTGGGAGCGTTGGTGTTGAAGACCGTATTGAGGAAACCCTTTGGGCAAGACCCTGGTGTAACAGGGGCGCCGTTTGCGGTAGATCCACCAGCTGAAGCAGTAGCACTTGGTGAAGAAGATCCTGAAGTGGTTGCAGTGGTGTTTGCTACAGAAGCTCCTTGGGTGAAGCGCAAAGGACCACTATAGGAGCCCAGTCCGCCGGAAGGGCTGTTCAGGACGATATTCTGACCTGAGCCAGCGGGTTGCGCAGCAGCTTTTTCGTTCGTTGCGGGCGCAGAATCTCCAGTCGCCGGAGCAGAGGAGCCAGTAGATGGGGTGCAGGGAGATGCGTTGCTGCCAGCAGCAAGGGCCAAGACGACGTAAAAGAGTGACAACATTTTGCGGCAAGATATTAAACGAGTGAAAGTATTATGAAAAAGCCCGAGTACATGCACGACCAAGACAAGAAAATGGCAGGAAAGCGCTCAGAAGATATAGATGCAGAGAAATGAGAGGTCAATCGACAAATCCTACCAACGGAATACATGGCATCGGAGTGGGGCATCGGCCCATCTCGCGAGGGTGTTTCAAAGTATACAGAAAACATGCATTGCTTCACATGAACCCGGTCAGGCGGCCCAAGATGACCTTCGGAGCTGTCCCGAGTCACTAATTGGTTCGTTAGGTAGATATAAAGATGAAGTGCGTAGCCAGCAGGCATCTCGGCAGGGAAGATATATGCGCTTGACATGGATGAAACGTAGTAACACGAGCCTCATGAATTGGCGCGCCTATAGAACTATCAATGGCCTCGACGTGGGTTTCCTCCTTCCTTACGTGAGATTGTTTACGGCAGGCTGCATTTTGGCTGGAGGTTATGAAGCTTCGTACCCGCAGAAGGCTTGGTGTCATCTAGGAAACTTGCATGCATGAAGATGGAAGCTGGCTGGATGATGGATGCGGGGAGCTGGTCGAATGAGTACAATGTCAACTTTGCCTAGATCATCTTCAATGCAGTATAGAAGTATAGGAAATGAGAGATATGACGCATCCTGTAGGAGTATCGAGCTAGTTGTGAGGGTTACGTTGAAACAGAGTGCAAGCCCGCTTGAAGCCTGCTCCGAGCCGTGCCGATCAACGATCCTTTCTCTGCAACACGTGTATGTGAGGGCTACTCTATATGTGCGCATATGGTGAGATCTAATCTATTGTACTATCGGCTCGTGCAGTACGGACAGCTCGTGTTTGATGGAGCTTCGCCAGAAAATCTCCGAGCATCCCTGATTGCAACCAAACAACGCTTTTGTGGGTATCTCGCATTTGAAAAACGCCAATGCTATGCAACGCCGACATTGAATGAAAAGACCCGTTCTGTCATATCTCAAGCCATTCTTGGAAGTAGGTGCAAGTCCTAGGATTCACAGGGCCATCTTCTTCGCACATGTCGAATACTGGACATCGTCCACATGGCGACTCGGTCAGCCCGTTCTCAAGCGTAACACCGTCTTCCCCAGAGACTAGGCGAACAGCTCTGTATGCTTTGCCATTCTTGATCTTCTCAAGACGGCCGTCCCAGCAGAGGATGTCCAGCAGCTGGCCCACTTCCGACTCTTTCATGATAACCCCAGATAATTGCGATTCATTGATAGACTTAGTTATTTCGGAAAGTGTTGGGTAGCCATTGTAGGTAGCCGGGAATGGCAACATAGTCTCGGTCCTGCCCCTCCCATGTCCTCTTCGATGAAGCTCTCTGGTCCTCAGTGCTTCGGCCTCTTCTTGGGTCAGCTTTGAGCTTGTCTTTTTCCTTGAAGATTCTGGTAGAGGCGGATGCCACCAGCTCCTGCCAATAACGAATTTCTCAGTCCAGTAGGACATTTGATGAATGAACTCCTCATCCAGGATACCATCTGTGTAGAAGGGTCCACCAGTCACATCTTCGGATGGCTGTAACTTGGCCAGCATGTAGGTCTTTCGATTGGGCCACTTGACGCTTTTTATAGACTTGATGTAGTTCTTGCTTTCCAAAGACTTGACAGCGCGGTTCAAAGTAGTCATGTGTAGATTAGTTTTGTTCCGAAGCAATTTGCTCCATATGCCATCGCGTGCTGCGGCCTCGATGTACGAAAAGACAAGAGCTTCATCCTGGTTGAGCGACCGATATCTGAATGAAGGACGTGCCATCAGCCATCGTCCTCAAAGTGTAATAGCTTCTGTTGATTGTAGTATAACATACTTGGCAGCATCGGATTTCTTGACAACTTTCCAACACACTCTACTATCTTTGGTCATAAGCTTGAGAAGCCCCTCTTTTGTGAGTCTGTTCGTGTGGACGATTAATGCCTCGACAGTGTTCTCGGGAAGGAGCTTGAATGAGAGCAATTGCTCTTGATCAAATACATGATCCTCGTCCTCCATCGCACAACGGGCGTAGATGGCATTTCGGAGCTCCTTCGGACTGGAGACGCCACTGGGTTCTGTCATTGCGACATCGGCATTTTCACCGAGCTCATCTTTCGCTGGAGTGGCCATGTTGACACTGGAGGCGAGCTTAGTCCAGCTCCAGGGAATGAGAAGTAAGAAAGATACTTGCAGGAAAATCTAATGGCTTCAGGAGATAGCGCTAGCGGAGGTAAATTCGGTGTTAGAGCTCCGCGATCAAGACTAAAGTTCGACACGCTTCTAGAATTTCGACACTGGTTGACACACAAACACCGGCTCCAGGATTTCCTACCTCAACTTCGTTGTCGAACAGTTGAATTCGACATCGTGGTTTTACGAGATTATACCATACATACTAGAAATTATGGCGGACGCTCTCAAAGCCGAAGGCAATGCGGCTGTTGCTGCAAAGAACTTCGACGAAGCAATGTACGTGAAAAATTCTACGGCTTGTCAAAGCTGTATACTGACTTAATACAGTGACAAGTTTACTCAAGCTATCGAGATCCAGCCAGAAAACCATGTCCTGTATTCCAATAGGTCAGCAGCGTACGCCTCAAAGAAAGAGTTTGAGAAGGCTTTAGAAGATGCAAGCAAAACTACGGAGCTAAAGCCTGATTGGTCTAAAGGATGGGTGCGTAAGGGAGCCGCACTCCACGGTACTGGGGATCTAGGTATGCCTCATCGATGTCTATGCTGCACAGCAATTGCTGACGAGTGGTCTCAGTGGGGTCCAAAGACGCTTTTGAGGAAGCTCTCAAGCTTGATCCCGCCAACGCAGGAGCCAAGTCAGGCCTTACAGCTGTCAACCGAGCTATTGATGCTGAAGCGGCCGAAGATGGCCCTGGGAGTAGCTTTGGAAACATGTTCAACGACCCTCAGATGATTCAGAAACTTGCCAACAATCCAAAGACGCGCTCGCTGCTTGCTGATCCTTCATTCATGCAAAAGCTACAACACATAAAACAAAACCCGAACGATATAAGCTCTGCGTTTCAGGATCCGAGAATGATGCAGGTCATGAGCGTTCTTTTGGGCATTGACATATCGATGCCGGGTGGCTCTGGTGAGGGAGGCGCGATGCCCGACATGAATGGCTCCAAAGAAGCCGAGGAAGACATCCCCATGCCAGACGCTCGCCCTTCATCCACCAAGCCAGCTGAGGTCGGAAAGGTCTTCGAATCAGAGCCAGAGTCAGAGCCAGAGCCCGAGGACGAGGAAGCTGCCGCGGCCAAGAAGGCGAAGGAGGAGGCCGAGGTGGAGAAGAAGCTGGGTACGGAGAACTACAAGAAGCGACAATTCGATGTTGCTATTGAGCACTACGACAAAGCATGGAAATCACACAAAGATATCACATATCTGACAAACAAGAGCGCGGCTCAATTCGAGAAGGCCGATTACGAGGGCGCAATCGAGACCTGCAAAAAGGCAATTGAAGAGGGCCGGGAGGTTCTTGCAGATTTTAAGATCATCGCGAAGTATGTCCCATAACCAGAATCGTGTTGGGATTGCTTTGTTGACTTCTTCTAGGGCATTTGGCCGTATCGGCACATCTTATGAAAAGCTCGGTGACCTGCCGTTAGCCATTACCAATTACCAAAAGGCTCTTACGGAGCACCGCACGCCCGACATCCTGAACAAGCTCCGTGCTGCGGAGAAAGCCCAGATCAAAGCAGAAAAAGAAGCCTATATCAGCCCTGAGGAGGCTGAGAAGGCTCGAGAGCTAGGTGGCCAGAAATTCAAAGAAGCAGACTGGCCCGGAGCAGTCGAGGCCTACACCGAGATGACCAAGCGAGCTCCTGACGATCCTCGAGGCTACTCAAATCGTGCTGCTGCCCTAATCAAGTTGATGACTTTCCCAAGTGCCGTATCGGATTGTGATATCGCCATTCAGAAAGACCCGAAGTTCATCAGAGCATATTTACGAAAGGCACAAGCATACTTCGCGATGAAGGAGTACAGCAAATGCACCGACGTTTGCGCGGCGGCCATGGAGCACGATGAGGGAGGCAAGAATTACAAAGAAATCAACGACCAACAGCAGAAGGCGTTGCAGGCCCAATTTGCTGGACGCTCTGGCGAGACCGAAGAGCAGACCACGGAGAGAATTCAGAGAGATCCAGAGGTAAATTGTGAAACACGACGTTGATATTCGATGAAACTAACGTCATCATAGATCATGGGTATATTGCAAGACCCGATCATGCAGAGTATCCTGCAACAGGCCAAGGGAGATCCTGCTGCCTTGCAGGACCACATGAAGAATCCCGATATCAGGAACAAGATTACAAAGCTAGTCGCCGCTGGTGTGATCAGAACCCGCTGAGCTCGAATCAGGCTTGGAACATCTGAACGAAAAAGCATCAAGAGATATGGTGGAGTGTATCTTGCAACTTAGCGTGCGGTTTGTGCATAGCAGCATTGTAACATAATTGCAAATGGAAGATAATGGTTGATACTGCAAGTTCTTTGCATTCTCCCCGTATGGTGCAGGTCTCCCTTTCGACCGGACGATTCAAAGTTGTTTTTCTATTATCATCCTCTTGAATATCAAGACGACTATTAATTGAAGCCGAGCTTCTCCACTCACTTATACTATCTCTGATAGGCCTGCTTTAGGTTTCGCGCGTGCGCCAAGATCTACTCTGCATATGGTTGAACGTCGTGCGGTTCGATACCCAACAGTCTGCTTCCGAAGACGTGGAACTGGCCAATTCCTGCCGACTTCCTCCTATTCAAAGAGTAAGTTGTATAGCTTCAGATAATTGTCATTGAGATGTTCCATCCCGGTCACTCGGCTACAAACTTCAACGGCTAAATTGGGCCTTGGCCTTGTTCCGGCCGAGGACCCTGATTTCTCCAGGGCGGGAGATCGGCTCGTGTAGATCTCGCCGAGCTTCAAATTCCATTGACTTAATTGGAGGGTAACACGGTAAATAACCTCAAGTCAAGGCAGGGCAACGGCGAGCTCATTTGCCGGCGAGCTCATGCCAGGCTGCTGAGCCCACTGCTCCTAGAATTGACCCTCCAAAGCTGACGTAAATCCTTTGTTTACAAGATGATGTCCCATTTGAATTCGCGTGCTGGGGAGCTCAAGTCCCAAGGTGCTACCGAAGCTGCACCAGACCCTAGCAGCAGAGTGACTGCACAAGATGCAGAGGACGTTATGGCCAACGAATCGAAGAAGGCGGGGATAGCTGCCTTTCAATTCGACCCCAATGCGTCGCCAGAAGCCAAAGCTGCTCAAGCTGCAGCCGTAAGTTACCCAAAGACAGAAGCGAACAGCAACACTAACGTTGACCAGCACGTGCCTGCCAACTTCCACCATGACAAGAAGCCCAGGGCTGTTGGCATAGCTACGGATATTGTAAGTTACTATTGCCCCGATATCAAGCAGTACACTATTCTAATTGGCTTTGATAGGACGATGGCACGCCAGACGCCTACGACCTTCCACCGCCGAGCAAAGACGGTGCGATTCCCGCGTCTCCGACTGCAGACGGTCAATCAGGCATGCCTAATGGCCATATACACAAAGATGAACATGACGACTATGTGAAGAAGACCGGCTGGGCGCCTAGGTTTGGCCAAGGAAGCATCACAGAAGAGGAGGCTGGATCAAGTTTACTCGACCATGCAACGCTTCTGGAGAGCACGCTGGACGACAAGTTCTTTGGCGGTAAGAACTCTTTTCTTGGTTACCCAGCGGCCTAACCGGTCTATTTTGCTCATCATCGACTGACATAACTGGCAGACTGGTATCAGAATGCTGGAGTTATCATATTTGCATGCCTTGGGTCCTGGATAGTAGCCATACTTGGAGGTGGTCTGGGATGGGTCTTCTTAATTATGGCCTGCTGCGCAACCTACTACAGAACATCTATCCGCCGAGTACGGAGAAACTTCCGGGACGACGTCAATAGAGAGATGGCCAAGACTCGTCTGGAGACGGATACTGAGAGTCTTGAATGGATAAACAGCTTCTTGGTCAAATTCTGGCCTATATACCAGCCCGTGCTTGCTACAACGATTATCAATTCCGTGGATCAAGTCCTTAGCACGTCTACCCCGGCTTTTCTCGACAGTATGCGCATGAAAGTCTTCACACTCGGGTCGAAGCCACCACGCATGGATCATGTCAAGACCTACCCAAAAGCGGAGGATGACACGGTTCTTATGGACTGGAAGTTCAGCTTTACGCCCAATGACACGATGGACCTCACTGCACGGCAGCTCAAAAACAAGATAAATCCCAAGGTTGTGCTTGAAATTCGTATCGGTAAGGGAATGATCAGCCACGGCATGGACATCATCGTCGAAGATTTTGCCTTCTCGGGTCAGATGAGGGTGAAATTGAAGCTTCAGATCCCGTTCCCACATATCGAGAAGGTTGAGATCTGTTTCCTCGGAAAGCCAGATATCGATTATGTCTGCAAGCCTTTGGGGGGCGATACTCTTGGCTTCGACATCAACTTTATCCCTGGGCTTGAGGGTTTCATCAAAGACCAGATCCACGGAAATCTGGCGCCGATCATGTATGATCCCAATGTTTTTCCAATTGAAATCGCGAAGATGCTTGCAGGAAATCCAGTCGATCAAGCTATCGGTGTGCTTGCTGTCACCATTCATGGCGCGCAAGGACTCAAAAATTCCGATAAGCTTGCAGGTACTCCCGATCCATACGCAGTGGTCTCGCTCAACAGCCGCGATGCTTTGGGCAAGACGAAGATCGTCAAGGAGAATGCCAACCCTCGCTGGAACGACACGCTATATCTTATCATCACCTCGCTTACCGATACCCTAACGCTTCAGGTGTATGACTGGAACGAGTATCGAAAAGACAAAGAGCTCGGAACTGCGAACTTTCCCCTGGATCAACTGGAATCGGTCACAGAGCATGAGAATATGCAGCTCGAAGTCATGGCCAACGGCAAGCCTAGAGGAATCATACAGGCTGACGTTCGCTTTTTCCCGGTCTTAGAAGGCATCCAACAAGAGGATGGTACCAAGGGACCTGCGCCAGAATCGAATACTGGCATTGCACGACTCACAGTAGAGCAAGCGAAGGATTTAGATGGCAGCAAGAGTTTGATCGGTCAGCTCAATCCATACGCAGTTCTCATCCTCAATGGCAAAGAAATGCATGAGACGCACAAGCTTAAGAGAACCAACAATCCGATTTGGGACAACGGCTCGAAAGAGTTCTTGATTACTGACCGTAAGGCTGCAAGACTTGGCTTGGTGATTAAAGACGACCGTGACCTTGGCACAGATCCAATCCTAGGCACATACCAGATCAAAGTAGATGACATGCTGCAATTGATGGACAAAGGCCAAGAATGGTACAATTTGGCCGGAGCAAAGACTGGTCGTGCCAAAATGATGCTACAGTGGAAGCCTGTGGCTTTGAAAGGAGAAGCTGGCGGTTCTGGTGGCTACATCACCCCTATCGGTGTCATGCGATTCCACTTTGGAGGTGCTCGCGACCTTCGGAACCTGGAAACCATGGGCAAATCCGACCCATATGCCCGAGTTCTCTTGTCAGGTGTGGAGAAAGGCAAGACAGTCACATTTCAAAACAACCTCAACCCGGAGTGGGATGAAATTGTCTACGTACCAGTCCATTCACCTCGCGAGAAACTTGTCGTCGAGGTGATGGACCAAGAGACGACAGGCAAAGACCGGTCATTGGGCCAAATTGACGTTCTCGCATCCGACTACATCCACCAGGCTGACGATGGCGAGTATGAGGTCCACGGCGAAAAGCGACATTTATCCGAATCACTGCGTATGAGTGGCAAAGGATCACCCAAGGGAACGCTTAATTTTACGGTCTCCTTCTACCCTACACTCAACGTTCTTGATCCAGAAGAAGAGGCTGCGGAGAAAGGAGCAGAGGAAGCAGCAGCAGCAGTGCTGGCACCTTCTGTAAATGGTACGCGAGGTAGCGCCGACGGGCGATCAAGGAGTAGCACTGTGAACGGCTCCAGTATTGTTGCGCCTAATTCTACGGACAAAGACAAAGACAGGGAGCTTGGAAGGATTGACACTAACCTAGCGAAGCAACTGTCGAGGAACGAACAGGAGCAGGAGGAATTGCAGGGTGATGGCCCGAAGACTCCGCGGAAGGTCCACATCACCCCGGAAGAGCTCGTTAAATACGGTAAGCATATTCTCGTGTGTTTCTGCTGGGCTCCTGCTGACATTAAGCACTAGAATCGGGCCTTGTCATATTCAAGCTCATTGAAGGAACTTTGGCACACTCCGACGTACGCGTCGAGGTTCTGATGGACGATCACGTCTTCCCTGCATACTCTTCGTCCAAGGCTAGGGCAAGACATACCCAATTCGGCGAAAGTAAGTACAGTTGGGTTTTTCAGGATGAGTACACACTTACACACATGACTTAGCTGGGGATGCTTTTGTCAGAGAGCTTGATGTCTCGAAGATCACGCTGCGACTGAAGCAAAAGCACGACAAGAAAGGCGAGGCTGACCAAGATGACCACACAATCGCTAAGCTACAAGGAAACACCTTGGATATACTGCAAAGATGCTTGGTAAGACTTTTCATTGGTCATTCATGAGATTGTTGCTGACAGTGTTCTCTACAGTACAAGAACACGGAGTTGATCTTGAAAGGCTCGGATGGTATGTCTAGCCGAATCACGGTTAACCTGAAGTATATCCCTGTCAAGATGGACCTTGATCCAAGTGAGAGCATCAACAATATGGGTACCCTTCGTCTCGATGTCTTAGACGCCGACGACTTGCCTGCTGCAGATCGCAACGGCTACAGTGATCCTTTCTGCAAGTTCATTCTCAACGGCAAGGAGATTCACAAGACCAAGACGCAAAAGAAGACACTTCATCCCTCTTGGAATGAATTTTTTGAGGTGCCAATCAAGTCTCGGACGGCTGCAGATTTCAAAGTCTCTGTCTGGGATTGGGATTTTGGCGACAAGAACGATCTGCTCGGCGAAACCGCTATCAACCTCGACCTTCTTGAGCCCTTCAAGCCCCAGGAGATCATACTAAAGCTAAATGGCAAATCCGGTGTGCTTCGCCTAAAGATGCTTTTCAAGCCAGACTATGTCATCCGATCACGGCAAGGCTCATCCACGTTCTCCGGCACATTCGCCGCACCAGGCAAGATAGTCGGGGCACCCGTCAAAGGCGTCGGCATGGTCGGCGGAGGCGTCGTCAAAGGCGCATCCTTCCTGCGGCACGGCTTCAGGAGCAGTAAAATTGGTCGAGATGTTAGCAATGGCAATGTCGAGCCACCCGAAGAGCAGCCAGCGATGAACGGCGAATCTGCATACCCACCGGTCGGCACGCCACAGCGAGCAGCGCCCATGATCGATGCTAGCCCATCAGTGCCTCAGACGCCGCCGTCCATCAACAAACGAACGACAAGCTTTGGCGGGAAATCCACCGCAAGCGCCGCGGGAGGAGCACCAGCTGGGCCAGAAACAGGCACAGCAATGTTCTTGGTGCAATCAGCTTCAGGCTATCCCGCCTCCTCGAAGATCCAAATCCACATTAAGCAAATCTCCGCCAAAGGTAGTAAAGAAGTTCACAAGACCAAAGCCATCAAATCTGCCTCCGGCCAAGTCGAATGGGATGCCGAGATGTTCCGCGTCTCCTGCTCAGCAGACACGCAGTTCCAAGTCGTTGTCAAAGACGATAAACTGCTTGGTGGTCATGAGTTGGGGGAAGCATTGTTCTATATTGATGATTCGCCGACTGGGAGTGAGAAGGCTGTAAAGGTTGGGGAGGGAAGTGTTGTGATCAAGACTACATTCATGCACGCGGAGGAGAGCTTGCCGGAGAGTCCGAAGAGCAGGAGGAGCTTTTTGAGTAAGAGACCTAGAGATGTTAGTGGGACTGGGAGGCCCTCGTAGGCGGGCTTGGTCCTGGCTGGCTAGGGAGGAGGTGAGGGTGGAGGAAAGTGCAGATTTGCTGATTCTTTACTACTAGTTAGCGTCTTGATACCACTTTGTTTACATGAGCGAGGATTACTATCAATAGCTCCTCGACAAGAATTTTATTTCTAGGTCCATTCGCTTTTCATTGGGAACTGCTCGTGAAAAGAGAATTTTTGTTCGGACTTCATGACGTTATGAAGATTTTGGACTTTCTGGTGTTGTACAGAAAATCTCGTGACAGTCTCCGACATCGTTCCTGCTTGGACTTCTTTCCATCTTCCACCCTCCACATCTCAACACTTATCGTTAAAACATCACCTCAATCCCTGTCCTTACTACAACAAGCAAATCGCCTACATTCAGTATTATTAAAAGAGCCAACAACAGCGGTAAGTACAATGGGCTGCTCTACCTCCTCGTTTACCAGCCAGAAGGTTCACCATCTTCGTCTCCAATGATTCGATTCGCTGACCACCACCCCTTCCCAGAACATGCCCGCTACCTATCCACCCGTCGTATCCTCCATCACCACCCTCGGCTACATCTCCGACATCAACACCATCGGCTGTACGTCACGTTCTCCGAAAACTTCCCTACCTATCCGTACCTTTTTGCTAAGTCACGAGACATACGATAAGAGCGCTCTGCTCCCAAAATTCGTCTTACACCCTTAACCAGAGATATCCTGACATCGAAAGCAGACTCCCGTGACATCGGACGCTCATTCACCCTCGGTGGGCATCACTGGATCGTTTTTGGGGACACTTTCTGCAAAAACACCACTGGCGACTTCGTTGGTCTAACTAGTACGTACCCTTTCTCAGTCGTATCTTCCTCTGTTACCCTCCTTCTCCTTCTCCTTCAGGAAGAGCTACTCTAGGGAGATCAGAGCTAATTCCGAACTGGTGCAGACAACACTGCCGCCATACTCTATGACCCAGACAAGGATAATGCTGCCGTGAGCAAGTACCAAGAAATCGACCCTAATGGAATGGTAGAGCCATTCATACCGTTTCTGTGCGGCGAGGTTCCCCCAGCGGGGAGTGGGGACCGTGTCGTGCTGTGGATCTTTGGGGGCTGCGTAGAGCTCGAAGATCGCACCGGGCGTGTGTGGTTTGAGAAGTCGATTTTTCATGCAGATGATAGCAGCACGTACTGCGGCACTGGCATCGCTAAGGTCATGGTCCATTGGTACGTATTCTATGCGAGTTGTCCCTATCTCTTGAATGCCCCCTTTTGGAGAGCAGGGCATGAGCTTTTAGTGCTTTCTGTCTGATGGATCGTCCAGCCCATCGAGAAGGAGTAGCGCTGACTCCGAGTTGGTGTAGTGGGAAGCTTGTTGTCGAGAGGCTTAGAGGGGAGCATGACTTTAACCTAGTCTTCGGCCCAGACGAGCCAAGAATCGGATCTTTCTCGACACTCGTCCACGGCCAATTCGTCTATCTTTGGAGCAACTACAAATCCAACATCATCCTCGCTCGCACGCACAGGTCCGTAACCGTTTTACCTGGCGCCTACATGTATTGGAGTGGCAACGACTGGGTTCCGGACTACAACGAGGCGTTGCATATTCAGGAAATCCACAATGCAGGTATCGTGCAAGGCGGTATAGTCCGCTCCTCTCTCTTCGGCGAAAAGAAACCATTCGTCTTTATTGGCGTCAATAAATTCGCGGATAGTAAGATCCAGCTCGGCGTGGCGGAGAGGATTGAGGGACCCTGGGAGGTCCAGACCATTGGTGTTGCGACTGGCATCAATGAGAAGGATGGGTTTCGATACTGCATCTACCCACACCTTTGGGCTTCGGATACGAAGAAGGGCGAGTTGATGGTCACGTGGAGTGAGCAGTGCCCTGGTGGCGTCATTGCTGCGAAGATCACGTTTGAGATGGACAAGGACGAGTTGTGATTGCTACAGGTTGAAGCCTGAACACTGAGTGAATTTGCACGTGAATGGGTGGAAATTTGGGGTATTTTACCAGATTCACATTGCAGCCGGGCAAGGGACAGTCTGCCATTCGCTAGCAGCTTCAGCTTCCAACCAGCATCGACCATCAATCATATCGTCCCATCCCTCTCTACTCCCAACAGTGCTTCAAACCCCCTCAACAAATCGTCTTTCAAGTCCTCAAACCCTTCCAAGCCCACACTGACCCTCAACAACCTCGTATCAACCGTCTTATCACTCATAGCCCTCCACTCAATCAGACTCTCCACACCTCCCAGGCTCGTCGCATGATGAAACAAATCCAGCTTACTCGGTAACCGTTTCGCCAACGCCTCACTCCTCATCGTAACCGCAAATACAGGCCCAAACCCATTCGGCATCTGCTTCTTCAACCAGTCCATATCATTGCGCTGTACACTAGCATGCCACACCTTTTCCACCACTCTCCCCAGCCCCTTTTCCTGTCTCGCTAATCCATCGAGCCAGGTCACCAGTTTTTCAGCAGTCCCGCTCTGCCTTGTGACTCTGACTTCCAGCGTCCGAAGACTGCGCACACCAAGCCAGCCTTCTAGGCTCCCCATCACACTCCCCAGATACGTCCGCTCATCTTTTAGACCATCCATCCAGCCTGGATGATTTGTGGCAAGAACACCACACAGCATATCACTATGGCCACCCAAGTATTTAGTCCCGCTATGCATGACAATATCGGCGCCCCATTGGAAAGGGTCTTGCAGTCCTGGTGGGGCGAAGGTGGCGTCTACTAATAGAGAGGCGCCTCTTCGGTGTGCCTTCTCCGCAAACTCTGAAATATTGAAGGCTTCGCCTGTGGGATTCACAGGCGTCTCCAAATGTATGACATCTCCATCCCCGAGCTCCTCCTCTGCACAATCCAATGGCAATTTCTTTGCACCGGTGAGTTTCGTATGCAACCCCAACACTCCATGGCTCCCATGATAGCCGCCGCCTATTGAAACTCGTTTGGGATTTAAAAACACATAAACAGCATACAACGCACTCAAGCCAGACGAGTACGTCAGACATGGCGCCTTCAATAACGGCTGTAGTAAATATTCTAATCGCGTGGTGTTGGGCGTTGTGTAGCGCGAGTATATGTGTGCGTCGACTGGGAGGTGGCCTTTGAGATCTTTAGCGGGGATGAGGTCTGAGGGGTTGGAGGCGTAGCGGAAGGTTGTTGAGACGTGCAATGCGGGGGCGATGTCGGTGGTGCGGTTAAGGTGGTCGTCGGCGTGGATGGCGTGGGTGGAGTTTGTGTAGGGGCGGGAAGGGAGAGTAGGTTCGCTGGTGGAGGGGCCATTGACTATTGACTCGAGGCCATTGGTGCCATTAGTACCGTTGGTGGAGGGAGCCATGTTGGAGATTGTTGAGGAGGTTGGGAATGTTGGGAGGTGGCAGCTTTTGGAGGACGGGACATCGGACGAGAGATGTCCTTATCGATAAGAGATCGCGCTAGGGTAAAAGAAGGCCCGAAAAGACCATGGCGTGCATGGCTCCGGGGCTATCTATCAATCTGGTATGGAAAGGTTAGAAACTCGGTGCTGCTATCTTTACCGGCATCGAATTTCAAAGCGGACTTGCGTATGGATGAGATCTCGCCGTGCGCTAATAAAGATCTTGTAACAGGCAGGAGGGTATCTGCTTGTAGACAGTCTATATCTGGACGATGTGGGTCTGGTAACAGCGTACGAGGCTGAGTGGACGATAATAGATCAGTGGAGGACATACATGAATTTTATGGTGCTATGTGGTACCCCCTCCCTCCGTCATGTTAAAGATGAAATTCAATGAGGGCCCTAGGGTTCCCCGGAACCGCCCCCAGAAGATCCCTATCCTAGCGCCTATTAACACCACTCCTGATCTCTAAAGTAGGGACTCGCTAGGTGGCTCGCTTAGGGGGCCTCTCATTGAATTTTACCTTTAACATGACAGGGCCCCTGTGTAGGGCTAATAATAGCCATGGAATTTCAGGCACCCTAGCGGAGGCTTTGAAAGCCCGTGCCGAGCAGACCTCGGCAAATCATCCTCGAAGATCCATACCTAAACCAAGTCAATCACTTACCCTATGCTCAAGAAGCTGTCCTCATCGAGTCTTAACAGAGGAGCAACCTCATTGAGACAGCTCTCCACATCGACCCAGGTGCGAAAGTATCGAGGAAATCCCGAATTGAAGTCTCGACCCGCATTCACGGTTCGCAGTTACATCACGATATCACCCATGGCTCCCTCGTACAGCGACACAGATGACTTCAAGAGTATAATGAGGGGGCCCTCCACCGGCTCCTCCGCTAAGAATTTCCATATCTTAGCCAAATCGCCTAAAGACCTTCCCCTCGCGAGCCCCAGCGCAAGTATCCTTCTGATATCTCCCACAAATCGCATACTTCTCCTGCACCGCGTTCAAACCTCAACTTCCTTCGCCAGTGCACATGTGTTCCCAGGCGGCCATGTGTCCCCGCAAGATGGCTACTTGCCACCGCCCGAAGATATTCGAAGACACGAAGACAGCGATGCATACCGAATAGCTGCTATAAGAGAATGCTTCGAGGAGAGCGGGTTGTTATTAGCGAAAGACTTGTCGAGTTCAGGAGAGCTGGTGCAGCTGAGTGAACAAGAGAGGGAAGAGGGTAGGATAGCCGTGCATGATGAAAAGGTTCCGTTTGCCGAATGGGTGAAGCAACGAGGAGGCGCGTTGGATACGGAAGGTCTAGTGCCGTTTACGCGATGGTTGACGCCTGCGAATATTCCGAAGAGATTTTCGACGCAGATGTATCTTTATTTCTTACCGATAGATTCCGAGCTTTCGTCCAAGACCGATAAGACACAGATGCACATTCCGACGCCGGATGGAGGCGTGGAGCACACAGCTGCGCGGTTCCTATATCCCAGAGAATGGTTAGAAATGGCACTAGATGGGGACATCGTCCTCTATCCGCCACAATTCTTTTTGTTGAGCCTTATAGCTGATTTCTTGATCTCACCACCCACTGGAGAAGAAGATCTTGACGCTGAGGCGCTGCGCGAGCAGAGAAAGCGTTTAATGCACTTTGTAAAGACGGATGGTGATCCGCTGTGGGGTGAGAAATGCATAAGTCCTAATCCGATAAAGGGCGAAAAGGGGAAGTATATGATTATGGGGATGGGGGATGCGGGGCCGGAGTTGGAGGGGACGAGTAGAAGAGGGGATGCGGAAAGAGTGCTTAGAGTGGAGTTGACGAAGGATGTAGAGAGGGGACGGCAGAGGCGTAGTCCACAGGAGGTGGTTTGGAACAGAGATATGTTCACGGAGACGGAGAAGCTGTAGATGAAGCATTTGGAAGACGATCGCGTAAGCTACCCCGTCTAGCGCAGGTATCAATGAGAGAACGCATTATGGGTATATTGCAATAGACGCATTATAGATGCTGAATCAATGTACTGAGCATATCTTTCAGCATCGAATCTTCGTCCTCGGCGCTCGCGTTCATGCTGTTGACTTGCTCTGAAATACTGTCAGCTTAGAGATCGTTCTCGAAGAAGGGGAAACGAACCCTGTAATGCGGCTTTCACATCGTTCAAAGTCTCATCCCGGTCAGCCAGCAGGCTCCGAATCTTCTTCCGCGCGCCATCATCCTCGGCGACCAGCCAAGCTAAAATGACATCGATGGTCTGTAGCACAAATAGACCAGCGTCCAGCCGTCTCGAAAGCCACTCGTCAGCGCGTTCTTCACGTTCCTCAGCGGAAGAACTTGCTCGTTCAGCTTTGATTTCCTTGTCGACTTGTACGACTTTCGAGGCATAGTCTCGCCGTATCTGTATCAAGCGCTCAGGTACCTGGTAATTCTTCTCCACGAACTTGGCCAGAAGCCTTATCCTCGGAGCTTCGTTGGCAGGTAGTGAGCGCAACATGGACGAGAAGATGCCGAGAAGATGCTCTGTCGCCTCGTTATCTTGCTTCTTCATGAAAAGACTGAAGGTAGACTTCAAGCCGGCCGCTTCGATGAGTCTCTCGCAGCAGCGACCACCGTCTGGGCCTCCAAGCGCGTGATCGAGCAGTCTCAGAGCTCGCGGGCGGCTCATCTTGCCTTCCTTGAGCATTATGAAACATAGTTCTATGCCTTCAGCTTCCAGAAACTTGGTTTTGCCTTCCCTATCGTCGACACAACAGGTGAGCGAGTCGAACAAGTTCTCAACATACTCCTCTTCCTCTGTACCTTTTTCTGGATCTCGCTTTCTGTATGGGCTCAGTAGTTGAAGTAAGGTGTCAATCCCATCTGTCGAGATGAGCTTGGTACGATTCGTTGGTGAAGATTGCAGGAGTATTCCCAGAACTTCGGCGGAGTATTGCTTGTTCTGGCTGACACTGGGTTCTGGTTTCTGAATGCGAGAAAGCAGCCAGATAAGTAATTGCGTATCTTTTCCCATACGAGAAACGATAGAAGGGCGAGAGGAGAGGTTCTCGAGCACGCCAAGAACATGATATATGCCAGCTCTATCTGATTCAATGTCTTCATTGAGCCGCAAGATGTTTTCGTAGAGCAAGTTCAAGAGGTCTGCTTCTAGCAGCGCGTCAACTAGTGAGTCCCACTGCTCTTGTTCGGCTTCGACGTCTTCGTCGGTGAGCTCGTTGATGATCTCGATCGCATCGATCACGATATCTGTGTTACCGTGGGATAGCAACGATACCAGGGATCCAACGCATCCCATCTTTGCAAATTCTTCATAGAGATCCGGGTGCTCGGACAGGGTGGATAGTGCCTTGATATCTGCATCCAGATCCGCTTCTGAGCTCATAAACCTTGCATAACAGTCAGGTCAGGCCCACTAGATGATACAACCAGCTTCTACGTACTTTTGCGGTGTGTCTTCGAACTTTGCTCTTAGCTCCAGATTTTTTGATATTCGCTTCTCAAAATTCAGGGCAAGCTTCCGGAGCCAGGCGACATCAATCTTTTCAGGTTTCTAGGACCTTTGTAAGCTCTTGCACAACGCGAGACAGGTGGACATCCACCAAACATACTGACTCATCCTGATCCTGCTCTTCCATGAAGTCCAGGACGTCTGCTGTGTCTCTTGTGATTCCCCCTCCAAAGAACCTGCCCTCCTCGTCATCCGGACCCTCCTCTTCATCTGGTGGCATCCTCGGGCCTGCTTCGAAATCCTCATCATCTTGCTCATCTTTTACTGTAGCTTTCCAATTGGTCTTGACATCTCCATTCGTGCTTAATTTTGCAGCTTTGTACACCTCATCTGGGGAATATCAGCGGTGTTAGGGTTATCAGAAGTCGCAAACTGACTTGGTTCCCGATTGGCATCCAGCTTTCGTTTATTTCCAGGTAGGCTGGGCTTCTGTCTTCAGTCAGTACTCGAAAATTGTGCCTCCAATTACTTTCGTTACTTTGAATAAATCGTCGAGGCTTGTCATGTTCGTTTAGGGTTGCAGCTGTCTCCTGTTGGTAATCAAGGCAAATCACTACTCAGATAGGTTTTGTTTAGCCTCCGATCGTGCTTGTGTGTCACCGCTGCCAGCTCGATTGTGTTGACATTTTCGGATGAGTTTCCACCGGAGTTAAAACATTATAGCCGGATTCGGGTTCGATTATGTTGCGCACAGTTTGCTCACATGTCAAGCACACTCTGATCATGTCGGGCGATACAAACCTGTCCCTTGCCTTGCGCGATGGAAAGGCTGCGACACTCAGCGAAGCACACGTGGTTTCACGTATTCAGAAGCTAGGGCAAGATTGCTACGGTGCAAAGCAGTATGCAAACGCGCTTTTAGCCTTTACAGAGGTGAGAAAACCGGCCTTCTACACATGCTGCTGCTAATCATGACTAAAGCTCATCGAAAACGATGCTATCGCCTCCATGCCTATCGTCACAACTGTCCTAGACAATCGAGCTGCTACCTACGTCAAGCTGGGGAACTTACAAGCTGCGTTGAACGATGGAAGGCAGATGATTGAGCGAGAGAAGACCAACAGTACCGTATGTTCACAACAGAAGATGTGATGGAATTGTAGCTGATTTACCAGGGGTACCTACGTACTGGCAAGACTCTGCAACTTGTGGGCAACAAAAAGATGGCATTAAAGCTGTACGAAATGGCCTTACGCAAAGTACCGTACAGTGACTTCAACTATGGGGTAAATATTCAAAGATTTCTTCGTATGTGGAGAATCCTATAATGACATACCATCCAAGTTGCTTCGATGCATGCGTCAAAAGCTTTACGCATTGCTTAATTCTTCGAAATGCGTCGATCCTCTAATGGTTCTGCCTCACGAGCTTGGAAAAATGGTTATGACATCGCTAGATTTTCGACAGCGAGTGTGAGTAATTTTCTGGGTCTATATACCAGCCATTTCTGACGTCCTTACAGTAGGCTTCTCAGGGTCTCAAAGGGCTGGAATGAGTTTCTCTGCTCGGTGCCGCGTCTGTGGAGCCATCTTGATTTCTCAAGGAGCAACGCAAATGTGAAATTGCAGGCCGTCCGGAAATACCTCAAGCTAGCGAAGGGAACTGTCACTCAAACCACGTTCAACAGTTTTGGTGCGAGTCCAGAGAGGGTACCACGATACATCACGACACGATGCAAACACTTGGAAAAGATGGTCCTTCCGGCAGGCTTGCTGACTGCTTCCATCCTGGATTCAGCACCTTGCGCGCCAAAGCTCAAAACCCTGATCCTCCTCTCTCAATGTCATACTACCATTGATGCAGTCAACCAATTGCTCCAACATTGCCACGGCCTGGAACGGGCGGAATTCCACAGCGTGGCGTCAACGTCTGGCTCTTCAGTCCTACATATGAATAATTTGCCCAACCTCCAGTCTCTGACGTTGAGATGCCGCATGCCTCCGAAAGGGGCTCCAGACTTTCGAAGATTGAAGCTCAGCGGAGGTTTCTTTCACGCCCCTAACCTCACTATGTTGTCCCTTACAGACTGGTCCTTCCACCCCAACACGTTCGGCGTGCCGCCACCGCCTCCAGATTTCTCTACTCTGCAAAAGCTTGAGGACCTAGACATCTCAGGCATGCTTTCCACACGTCCTCCGGTGCTCCCATCCTCACTTCGGACCCTCGATATGAGCAGATGCGGTTTTGGAAACTCCACTTTGTTCGTATCACCAAACCTACCGCTTCTAACCCGTCTTGCGATCGCGGATATAAGCAGGACTACTTTCAATGGACTGACATTGGATCCGTTGCGAGCTATGCTTCTTTCGAACAAAGGTAACCTGACACACCTCGACGCTAGTGGGGTCATAATGCAATCCGAAATTGAGCAGCTTCTAATGGAAGGATATCTAGGCAACGTCGAGGTATGTACACTTCCAAGGGCTATCTCACCCCAATTTGATTTCAATCTACGACGATGCTAATTGCGAGAAACTCATAGGAGCTCATGCTGAACAGGTGCGGGTCCGTCAACGACAAGATTGGGGTCTTACTGGCCCAAAATCTACCTGAACTGAGAGCTTTGCACCTCGCGTTCACCCAGGTCACCGGTGTCACCGTCAAAGAGCTGGTATGTACACTATTGAGAATATCTGACCCTGAATTTGGTTGCGCATTGAGTCGTGCAGATTTGTTTTGGGTTTGTTATAGGTGTCTGCCTGCTTACTACCACCAAAAATTGCCTGGAGATTCCGAAAAAGCTAATGCTGACTCCGAATTACTCACACAGATCACTAAGCATTTCTCGGATCCCAAAGTCACTGATGTGGAAGCGAAAGGAGCGGTTACTGTTCCTAAGAGCAATTTGAAGTTTCTATGCGTCGACAATTGCAACAGCATGGGCATCGACGCGGTGGAATGGGCCAGATCAAAAGGCTTAGTCGTTGCATTTAGCTTCCCGGACCTCAAGACAGGCAGGAAGATCAGGTAGTCCGCTCAGCGCAATATTTGTCGACCTCCTTCTGCAACGTCTCGCTTTGCGAGTACACCAGATCCATGGTGTCTTTACATCCACGCAAACCTTTATGCGCCTCATCGACTTCGATCATTTGGTTGTACACGCTGAAGAGCTGGTTCGGAAGCCACTTTAGACTGGTCAGTATTGATCAAGATGACTCTCTTTCAGAAGACTCACTAATACGATAGGACTACCTCCAGTAGCCGTCGGATGTGTGGTTTTTTTCAAGATGTATTCTCTCGTGAAGCACCAATGGCGCCAGCGAAAGTCTCGGACTTGGTTTAGAGCACGCAAATACAATGCTGAAGGCAACTTAGCTAGATCCGACGCCAATGAATGGCTTGAATTTACTCGCGGAGTCCCTGTCTTGCATGGCATACTTTCGCACTCCAATATATTGAGCCCGATCCCTAACCCACTCCAGAAATTGGCGATGGTTGCCTGGACGGTACGAGCGGAAGTCTTGCAAAATTTCCGTCAGAGGTGTCTCTGGCATGCTGATTTCTAGCAGGTTGTCACAGAGAGGTACCTTTATTCTTTTAGCATGCCCTCCCTTCAGTCGAGTTCTGGTCACTAATTACCATGCTGTCATTGGCCCCGCTCTCGCCCCTGAAAGACATCGGCTCCTCACTAATACCCTCGTACACGACCCCATACGGAAACATCGATTGCTTTGTGATGCCAAAGATGAAGGTCCTGAAGCTGTTATAGTCGTTTGGCTTGCTTTTTCTCCACATACCTTGCAAAGAATGTCAATTTCCAGAACTACTTTTACCCAGAATCCCCCAAAATGAAGCTGCTCACCATCCATAACCGCATTGACCTCCACCATAGCCTTCACAACCATCTCCAACCACTCATCAAAAGCCTTTCTATCCGCATCCCCACAGGCAGAAAGAGCACCAAAAGCACCTTTGACGAGCTTCCCAGAGTGCTTAACCATATCCACATGAATCAAGACGAATCCAGCCTCGGAGCTCTCCGAGTCTAGTCCATGCTCGAACGCACGAATAAGTCTCAAGTTGCTATACTCCATCCCCAGCTCCTGATCCTCAAGCTTCCAGTTGAACAGCGCATAAGATCCCGCATACTCCATGAATGGCTTGAACCCCGATCTGCCCTCTCATCAGCCTGCGGTTAGGAGGGCTACAAGCCCAAAAATCACAGCACATGAACGCAGAAGAGCCGAGATATCATCTTTTGGCGCTCAAGTTGAGGCGCGATTCGGTCATCCATGAGGCTCTAGAGTAAGCCTGAATGCCCAAACCGCTGCTCATATTGACCGCGATTGCGTCCAAGAATGCCACTTATTTTGACACCAGGCCTGGCATTTGCTTATTTTACCATTTGTACAAGACCGTCAAAAACTCGGAAATCTTCCACTGCCGACGATGGCCCTACTAACCCGCTCCGATTCCCCAAAGCCACCGCGTTGAAACGGAAGGAAAAGCACAAACTCACATTCCAGCCACCCTCCCCAATGGCCGCGCCAAGCACGCTGGCAGTCTCTGCCTCCCCAACCCATAGCCTTCCCCCTTAACGTGTCTCTCATGACAAGGCTCCAGCAAATACGCACTAGCCAGGAAGCAATAATCCCTATACAACGCACCCACGATCCTCAAATCATCCTTCACCTCCTCAATAGCGTCAGTCAAATCTGGTAACTCACTCAACACATTTTCTCCAAGAGTGAACGTTGCGAGCAGGCCTGGCTCCCCGGTAAGAGTGCGGATGGGCATGCGCTCGAGGAGGGAAGTGAGAGCGGCGAAGGCGGGTGGGAGGTGTGTCGGGGGCGGGGAGAGGGGGAGGAAGCCGTTCTCAACGGACACGGTGAACGGGGAAATGCGAGACAATTCTGTCTCCGAGGTGGGGATGGTGGTTTGGAGGGGGAACGTGGAGGGTGGGGCGGTGGAACCCATGCTAATTCCTTGGAAGTCTTGGAATAATTTGCTCTCTGATCCGGCTCTTTGATTGTTTTGCCAAGAGATGGGCCTTGGGGTGATGGTTTCTCAGGGAGAGATGGAGGGAATCTGCTTAGTTATAAGATTACTGTCTGGCCGGAAACCTTCCGGCCTCGAGGAGGGGGAGGCCGGTAGCATTCCGGCCTTTAGAGCTGATTTGATAAGAGGTTGCTGTATTACGTGGGAGTGTCTGCCGCATTAGGGAAGCTTTTCCAGCAGTTCTTTGTTGTGGTCATGGTGATTGAATGGTTCGACGCTAGTGGACAGTGAAGCGATACAAATTGATGGAGATCTTTTGGCGTACGCAGACTCGAAACGCATTGACTACGATACTCGCTTTGACCAAGCATTCAATTTGTCAGGGTTTTTGATATGATATTTTGATGGTTGATCTATCTTTTCATTTTGTGCGATCGAATTTTGGATAATGCAACATCCAGCCAGCGAAACGCACGCACAAAACATCTATCAAATCTGTGACGAAGCCACAATTGAATCGAAGGAGCTAACACTTCTCAAGGACCTATCGCAAATCCCACAAAAAGTTTTAAAAGTAGAGTGGTAGCTCTTGAGGCGAACAGAATACCCATCAATGGGATCTGGCGGCTAGTAGAAAAACTTGTCCCACAGCGGGTTTTACTCTCCACAATGTTTCCCCTTGTAGTTGCACCTGGATTTTTTTGAAGAAGTCCTTCGATTCATTCTATGGCAACATTCATTCCATGGCAACATATTTTTCCAAAGACTCGAAAATTATGGTACGTACCACAAAACTTCTGCCTTGCAACGGCTATTCTGGTACGTTATGCGCGATGATGTAAGGTGGGAGTTGGTCATGTGGCTGTGCGGTTGGCTCTATTCTCTGTGAAAATTACCCCTCATCGTCATAATTGACACCTACATGACATAAGAGCTTGAAATCTTGACACTCTGACAATATCACGAACATACTGACTTCATTCTGAAAACCTCAACAACTCATAAACCATACCAAAGACTTGAAAAAAAGAAAATCAGAACACCATGGACAAAGTAGGCAGTAAGACTAACCCTCCAACCCTCCACTCCTCCAGTATCTCATCAAAAGCTGAAAACCCATCTCAGATGCAGCAGGTGGTGTGGTAAGTCTTCTAGGTTCTATTTGTGAATCCTCTCCTCTTCGAACAGCAATCGAAGCAACAATAAAGGGCTCAAGTCCCCTCTCCTCCTCATCAAACATATTATCCCACCATACCAACACAAAAATTTCTCTAGACAGATACAGCAGGCAAAGCTGTCGGAGGGTGCGTGAACCCAAATCGATGGCACAGACAAGACATAGAGCTGACCTACCCACTAGTGTAACAAACACTGCCGGCAATGCTGGTACGTCCCCTCTCCCTAGTCCCCTACATCCCTACTTCCCCTTCCGAAACAGCAGAAATCTCACACTTACGCTCCGTCTAGTCGGCGGCCTCGGTAGCGTCCTAGGCGACACGGTCAAAGGTGAAGAAACGATCTGTTCACATACATCTCCATTTCTAATAAAATCAAAGGCGTGACTGGTACCGTTGGAGACACGGCCAAGGTTCGCTTTCCAATCCTTCTAGGCAGTAACTTCGTCTCTGACCCCTAATAGGGCGCTGGTGGCGTGGCGACCGATACTACCAAGGGCGTGGGTGATACTGCTAGGTCGACGACAGGGGCCAAGCAGGATGCGCAGAATCCGTTGGGATTGTCTGAGTGAGGGTGGTGTGGTTGACTGAGGGATGGAGGGGTTGCTTGGATTGAGGGTTGCTTTCTGATGGAAATGTATCTTGCACTCTCTTCTTGTGACGATAGTTTTTGCTTAGATGGGGAATGAGATGACATATGAAACGATTGTTCGTTGATGGTGTGATGACGCACGTTCCCACACGAATGAAAGCCGAACGGAATGGGGTTTAAGTTTCACAATGTTTGTGGAATGTTCACATGGGTCGTAGCCCATCTATCTCTAAATTCACCCAAGAACCAGCCTGTAAATGCCAAGACAAAGTATGTACTCAAAAGGGGTATCCAGAAAAGACTGTGTGAGAAGCGAAAAGATATTCATACGGCAAGCCACCAGTGCCTACTCCCTTCATAATTCATAATGCCCTACCTCAGGTCAAGGCAGACTTCATGACCTTGATGTAATCCTGTCCTCCGTTCTTGTTCATCACCGCTTCCGGTCCATCCCACAGCATGACGCCCCCAAGATTGCTTACATCCTTCACGCTAGCGACAACGCTGGTCATAGTAGTCGGATCCACATACCCAGACCCAGCGCAAGCTGAGCAGCCTGGTGCGCCAATATACAGTTTTGGCCCAGAACCCTTGGCAGAGAGGTCGGAGCTCCATGCTTTGAAGCTGTCTACGAAGCCAGATTGTCCAACATTGCAGTCGCCGTTGTTGTAGAATTGGACAAAGACGAAATCCATGCTTTGCATTGCGTCGAGCGGGATGGAGGCGTCGGGGCGGGGGCATTGTGGAGCAGCACTGATGTAGTAGGTGCGGGTTTTGTCGGCGGACATTGTGGTGCGGAGGGAGGAAACGAAGGAGGAGTAGAAGGCTGTGCTGTGGTCTTCGTTGTCTATGGGGTAAATTAGTAAAATGTAGATTTTGCAAAATTGTAGGAACAAGACTTACCAAGATCAAAGCCATCGATCTTGACATCTCCGAATGGCCTCAGACCAGTATCCTCGCCCGTGCCAGAACCGAAAAGGTTCCAAAGCATAGACGCGAATTGATCTGCTTGCGAGTCGCTCGAGAAAGCCGACGTGGCTAACGAGCCTCCCAAACTCAAGAGCACCTTCTTTCCAGAGCTCTGGCACGCAGTGATGTCTTGAGCCATAGTTGGGCAGCTCATCAAACCGCTCGCACCCTTGCTCGTCATCGCTGAAGTCGTCCCACCACATGCGGCGCCAAAGTTGACGGTAGGATAGCCACTCGGACCGAAGAATGTGGTAAGGAAGGCTAGCACAACGATGTCGACGCTCGAATCTTGGCACATTTGAGCTAAAGTGACTTCACCGGTGGCACCTGATTGACCGTAATATACGGCGACATTGCTGTTTGACTGAGCATTGAAAGAGCCTCCGGAGCCGCCTAATCCGCCGGGTGCTGTAGTTGGGGCTGGCGCAGTTGAAGCAATGGCCGAGGTAGAAGGCTCAGCGACTGCGGAAGTAGCTGGACTAGGCTGAACAGGTGCTTGAGATGGGGACGTTGGTGGCTGATACGATGGTGCTGAACTCTGTCGTAGACCCGATACTGAGCTGTGATGAAGACCGACCTTTTCTGGTACTAAGCCACTCGAGGCGGCAGCTGGCGATTGAGCAGAAGTCACAGAGGCTGCAGAAGCGGAAGCCTGGACTGGAACCAAGCTACTAGTCAAAGTCGTCGCTACAGGAAGTGGCACTGGAGCCGATGTGACGGGAAGAAGGGTTGGAGCAATAGCGCCAGACGACATTGCGGAGTTGGGAAGAGGCACCGACGCGACCGTGATAGGGAGTGGACTTGGAGCAGGAGCGCCGATAATTGCTGAGTCTAGCCATGCACTCATCCATCCTTGATAGGCTTGATACTCCTGTTGCAATAGTGCAACAGAAGCTTCACGATCTGCGCTGCCAGATGAGTTAAACCAATCGTTCATCCACTGCGCAAAGGTGGCTTGTTCGGACTGAAGCATTGATAGCTCAGTCATGGGGACTTCTACCGAGCCAGTGACTTGCCGAGCTCGGTGGTGATGACCGGGATGGAGATGAGCTCGAGCATGGCCAGCTGCAGAGGCAGATACTTGAGCAAGGAAAGTGATGGCGGCTAGCGCCGAGGATGCAGTAGTTCGGTAAAACATGATGAAGTATAGTAAAGAACGTGGTACGAAAGACTAGGTAGAGAGTCGTAGAGACAGTATATAGTGAGCCGGCACACCAATGAGGATTTGTAACGTTCAAGAGCGCGTGTGGGGAGCTTTATATATTGATACATTTCTCGGAAGACCCCTCCGGAGTCCGAACCCCTGACCGCAGGACAGTCTCCTTAGCTTACCAATGAGCATCACGCTATCGAGTGCATAGGATGAAGTAAGTGATCTGTACCTGACATCAGCTCCTCGAATCTCCGAATCTCCTGCGTTAGGCTTGGTGGTGGTGGTGCTTTTCAAGCTGATTCTAGCAGTAGACGCTGTGATTGGTTCGCCGGATTCAAGGTTCGAGCGGTGGTGGGATGTAGTGTCCGTAGGCTAAAATCTGAGCCCCATGCAGGTCGCATTCCTCCCCAAAGAGGCGCAAATCATCACCAATACTGCTGCTCTAGAGCACTCTGATTGGCACAAGGGAGCAACCGGCTCATTCTTGGTCTCAGACTTGTCAGCAAAATCCTTGCCTCCCACCTGCCAAGGTGCATTGGCATTGGCCCGCAAAACGTGACCCATTTTGCCGCCCTTGCAACCGCCGGAGAGCAAGAACGCTGCCAACGCTGCTTGTGAGGCTTCATACAAATGTTTCTGGGATCATACTTTCAGACGGCCAGTGTAGAGAGCTTTTGCAGTCACACAACGTGTGGAGAAGAAACAGTACGACGCTCCTAAATTTACTGTATCCGAGATTGGCAGGCAGCTTAACTTGAATGAACGCTGCGGAACAGGGACGAGGCATGAAGGCAGAATACGAGTAGGTACTCGTACCACTAGTAGGCCTTTCAACAACTTGGCAAGCACCATTCTACTCCACGTGGGCAAAACCTTTTTGACGGAGATGATGGAAATTGTCATCACAGACTCACATGTGCAACCCTCTGAACAGGCTTCCATCTGGCTGTGGATGGTAACCCATCCGAGACAAAAGCGGAGTGATTGGTAGAGGTAGAGGCGAGTTGGCTCCGACGCAAGCTTAGGTAGAGAATGATGTTGCCTGGCAGAGAAGGATCAGTGTTCTGCAACCTCAAGGTCATTCAGAGATGCAAGCACTGCGGTTGAAACAGCAAGTGTAATTCGCCAGCTGCTACGTAGGCAGAAGTTTGTTCGAGAGGGGTTTTTTTGTCTGCGGAAGCGGGGCTGACGATACGACCCCAATGATTTCAAAGCCTGAGAAACATAAAAATGGGAAAGAATCCTCTGTAGAGACTCGTAAAGACAGTGGAGCTGGCAATGACAATGATCAATGACGATAATTTCGTCGCCGCTTCGGGGATAAGTTCCCCCTGTCGCGAAGGCTTGGCATTGTATGCTTAAGGTAGTCTTGCCTCGATGGAAGCAGCCTCAACCAGTTCCCCGATAGAGTGTAACAAACCGAGCCCCAGAAACGCGCACGTTGATCAAAGTCACAATAATGGCCGCTTCATCCTTTCCCCTGCCCGCTCTTATTTATCTCCACCACTTCCAACACTACTACCTACCACCACCAACACAACGACAACGTCAGCATCAGCGACCAAAAATCATTCCATCGCCCAAAATCGCGATAATGATGAGTATCGACTAGTTACCTTGCCAGTCAGCTGGACCGGCCACGGTCGCAAAAAGCAACCTTGTGAACCGGGAAATCGTGTCAACCTCCCATACATCGCACCAAGAGACCACTCAATTGCTGGTAACGTTTCAGACAGACGACTCAAGTTTTGGTAGCACCCTCAACAGCCTCACAATGATGATGGTCGCTAACCATCAAGAAGACACGGAGCATGGCTCCACCCCCTAAAACCGCCCTCCGACGGGCCAGCTCATTGTCCAAGGTCTCTACTCCACCAGCCACGACTTCCACTTCATCTCCTACGCCTACTCGACCAAGCAAATCATCAAAGCCAAGCAAAGTCGTTCGACTTCCCCTTTCCGGGAAACTTCTCTCCCGTTGGCCACATGAACGGACTATTCGCAAGGCCAGCCAAGCGAAAGCGTCACCGTTGTCACAATCTACAATCGTCACCCCAGATGAGCCTTCAACATCTACATCCCTCAAGTCCGAGCCAGACCCAAAGCCTACAAAGAAAGTTGAAGAAACTCAGGTGACACCAGCCAAGGACATCAAAGTGGAAAAGAAACCAGATGCTAAGACTGGTACGAAACGAGAAGATGAAGCTGTCGTTGAAGGTGATGACAAGGAGAAATCCAAGGCCAACCCTCGAAAGAGACCAAAGCCGTAGGCACTCGTCCCTTTCCAGGCTTCTGTCCTCCCCAACGTTGCTGATACAAATAACAGAGACCCAAGCAGGCCAGATGGTCGAACTACCGCCGCCAAAGCTGCAAAGGGCGCTACAGGTGCTACGACTGCCAGCCACAAGCTTGGACCCAAAGCCAACCAAGGTGCTATCAATGCAGGGCTTCGTGCTCTCGACCGAACAGGCAAACAATGCAGAAGATGGGAGAAGACTGGCTTTCGCGTCAAATCCTTCACTGGCAAGGCTTGGGAGATACCGTCATGGAAGGCACCGACGATACGAATGTTCGGCTCCGAGAGTGAGACAGCAACTTCGAATAGTCAAAGCAAGGAGAACAGCAGCAGCAACATCGGTAGCGACAAAAGCCCTGCAGTACTGCCGTCCAACGTCGCTAGCTCACCAGCGAACGCGATCGCGATGCCAGCTTGACGACCCAAGGCATCCTTTCGTACTACCATCAAATCTCGCTACTGTACGGCGGCATACACTATATCTGCCCAATTATTGAGGCATTTTCTTCAAGCGTGAAGTTAAGAGGTGCTTGCATCCTAGTCAGGATATGTTGTTTACGGTATCATTCGGCATAAGCTTAAGGGAGAGGAAAAGCACTGCAGAATTGTGTCATTCAGATGTACTTTTACAGTGGGGTCCTCGGTCATACTATGCGAGAGAGACTACAGGGGGTCGATAAGAACTCCTTCACCTCGTCCATATCAGTGATTGTGCTACACGTGCCTATGCACGCAGATTCAACGAGCCGGCGGTACGGGGCTTTATGTGCTACAACGTGTGCTGTTTCTCCAGCCCTCCATCGCTTCTCATGTGTCTTTCACTACGGCCTACACTTGCTTCTCGAGAATTTGTTTTCTAAACCCACATCTCGTGCTCTCAAAATTCATCACTGACCAGGAACATTTTCAGCGCCTCACTTGGCCCCAGAGAGAGAGGCTTGTTCAAACGCTGTGGTCATTTATAGCTGAGGTACCGAAATACAGGGCCTTCCGACCCTGCATTGCTGCATGTTCTTCCTCCCTCCTGACGCTGGCCTTGTTTGTGACATGTTGCCTGTCAGTGAAACCCCTTACCATCGCTCAGCAGGGCAAGTCGCCCTTCAAAACCAACCAACGTCCCATGGAATCTCCTCGAACATTTCCTCAAGACCTTCGGATCAGTGACTTGAGCGACGCTCTAACAGGCCGAGTTTTCCAATGTTTGTTTCTGGCTAGCACGTGACTGGATCTGGCCAAAACTTGCACATATAAAATACAAGCAAGACTTTCGTAGAGCACTAACGTAGTGCTGGCTATGTAGGAATCGTACTCAAAATTTAATATCCAATCGCAAAGTCGAAAGTAGCTCATGATAAGGGGTAGCTTCTCGCTTCTGGGCAGTCTTTATGACGGGTGCGGGGATTCGTACTCATCCGAGTCAAACCTCAAGACTCAACAGGGCCAGTTGTCTTAATTGCTCCCTAACGCGTCCACTTCCACTATGAATGTTCTTGATTACGCCATTGTGTTCACTGTTGACAACATCCTGGGATCCCTTACCAAGATGATAATGCAACACCTGGTATCATAGGGTCGGCGCCTTCGCATCAAGGTCGCCGCAGTCGTCTTCACAGCTATACAAATCCTCCGTCCTGTCATCCTCGATCCTACCACTCACTATAGCACAGTGTACAAGTCGTAAAGCTCGGAACTAGGAGAATAGAGCAGGCTGCAGAATTTGATCATTAGAGCATCTAATACTGGCGCCTTGAGATGACCCACGCCCCTCCCCATGGCTCTCCAGGAGCTCCTCACATGACCTATGTAAACCCAACCTCTGGCATCACACCACGGCGAAGCTCATGGGCACAAGTAGCGGCCGGGTCAACAGCAGCCTCACAATTGCCGCGCACAGTGAATACAAGCTCATACCCTCATCAAGCTTTCCAGGACCAACCTTCAAGGATACCCCAGCCAATCTCCGACCCCGAAGCACAAATGGAAGGAGGCATTAATATACCTGGCTCCTGGGGAGCAGGAAGAGGCAACATGTCCAGCTTCTCAAGTCCGCGGTTTCCGAGCCAGATCTATGGCAGCGGTGGAGGGCCGTTAGGCTTTTTCATACCATCATATCTCCGAGACTCGAAATATATGGAAAAGCTGGAAGAAACACATAAAGCCAAGCTAGCTGCTCAGCGTGATGAGCCTCCAGCCCGCTCATCCAATCCGGGCTCGCTTTCTACCAGCTCCAGCAGTGTAAGCCTGCACAAAATGGCACCCTCACACCGTGGAATGACCTACGAAATAATAGAACGCCAACCAGAAGTGGAAGAGGATGGTCTCGCACAATTGCCATCGAAATGGGCAGAGATAGATAAGCATGCCGTTCTAGAAATAGCACCAGACGGTCTAGACGTCAGATATGTTGGTCCGTCAAAAGTGAGCGATCATGAGGCTGCGGCTACTCGGACGGATCACCCTATGCCTCCTCAGTGCGGTATCTACTATTACGAGGTCAACATCATATCATCAAAAGGCAAGGAAGGCATGATTGCGGTTGGCTTTGCTGGCGCAACTTCGTCATTAGAGAAGCTACCGGGGTGGGAGCCGGAGAGTTGGGCGTATCATGGGGATGATGGGAAGTCGTTCTGCTGTCAATTGCAAGGGAAGAGCTATGGTCCGATGTTTACTTCTGGGGATATCGTGGGCTGTGGTGTCAATTTCATGACCGGGTGTGCATTCTTCACCAAGAACGGGGTCTTTCAAGGTGAGTGAATCGTCATCACAAGCTGTGTGATTTTTGTAACCACTGATTGGTACGACAGGCAATGCGTTCCGCGACCTAAAGAACGCAAAAGTGTATCCATCCATTGGGATGAAACGTCCACATGCGCAGATCAGTGTCAACTTTGGCCAAAAACCCTTCTTCTTTAACATAGACGCTATGATGTTGGTAAGTTTCACGGAAATATTCCATCGGATGAAACGTGATGCTCATACGTAACAGTCTGAGAGGCAGAGAATTACAGAGCAGACTAGCCTCGCGGACATCTCGAATTTACACCCCACTCTTAATAGAGACGAATTGTGCAAGTCTTTAGTAGCTCAATATCTGTCACACGACGGCTATGTTGAGACAGCCAGAGCGTTTGCCGGAGAAGTGAGAGCCGAAGCAATTGCACTGAATGGAAGACCTGAACCGAAACTCGAAGGCTACTTGTCCGTGGAAGAAGATCATGATGCCATCAATCGTCAACGTGCGTATAGAAATTGTTCCTCCGAAATTTATATCTGGCTGATTACTGTTATAGATATACGGACCGCGATTCTTGATGGAGACATCGACAAAGCGGTCAAGCATACTAATGCTTACTATCCGCACGTTCTACAGGACAACCCACAAACTTACTTCCGATTACGATGCAGGAAATTCATCGAGCTCATGCGTCAAAGCGCAGAATTACTCGATAGCTCCGCAGACAAACGAACAAAATCCATGAATGGACATTTAACATCTATCTCCGATGACGGCTTCGAACCCGATATGGACATTGACGAGCCGATGAAAGATGGCGATGACTGGGACAGGATGGATACCGAGGAAACTGACAGTGGTTTTGCAGGCCTGAAGCACGCAATGCAGATGAGCCTGGTCGATTATGCTCGGGAGCTCAAGACCGAGTTCAAGGAGAACCGGAGTAAACTTGTCATGGACACTTTTACAGATATTTTCTCGATGTTTGGCTATGAGGATGCAAGAAAATCTCCCTCGGGGAAATTGCTGGATAATAATCAGCGGGTGCCGGTAGCAGAGGCTTTGAACTCTGCTATACTGGGTATTCAAACCCCTTCCCTTTGAGTGTTGTCTCAACGAGACTGACAGTTAATAGTCTCACTTGGTAAATCCCCATCCACGGCACTCGAGCGTCTCTACAAGCAAACAGTGGTCTTAATTGACAAAATCAGCGAAGATGGAGGACCAGGATCAGTGATCAACGTCCGTAATATTTTGAAGTCAGCAAGTCAGCAGCAATAGCATCACCTTTCCATCTTGCTAGCGATGGAGTCATTGGCATAGCATAATGGATATCAATACAGCATGGAGCGGGAGTACTCTACGGATTGGAAGTGGCCCATTGGCGTCGCGAGGCTCTCCTCTTTATCAGCCGGACTATCCAGCATGTAGATAGACTTCAACATAAATGCATTACGATTAGTACACTGTACAATAAATATTTCGACCATTATCTCAGGAGGGCCAATTGAGTCGCCGCTTCCGAATCCGAAAGTCAGCTGAAGCACAGCCGCCTTTGTCCGACCCTGGCTCTCTAACCAAATCACCTTTGAAGCAACCACACTGCACATGACCAGCGCCTTGACCTTTCGACCCATGGGCATAACACTGTTCCATTTACTCTCAACATGCTCTCCGCGTGCACTCAGTGAGGGTTACCATAAATACCCACCCCACTGACACCCTCCCACTATGTCCGTCCGCATCCAACTCGACCGCCCACACGCCCACTTCACAAACCTCGATCAAATCAGCGGTATCATAGTCCTCCAATTGCCAGGTGCCGAGACTATATCTGAAATAACGGTCAAGCTTGAGGGAGAAAGCAGATCCCGGCTTGTCGGGCCAACGAATGCGAGGGGCACTTATGATCCGTATGAGAGGAATACGGCGCTTTTAGAGGTCCATAAGGTGAGTAAGTAGGCCGATATTGGAATGAAATAGGGCGCCCATGTTAACGATTGGGCGCAGCTGCTGTATAAGGTGTCGACTGTCTTCCCTACGCCGGATCTGCTGAGGGCGAGTGGGCCGAGTGGGAGTTACACGCTTCCGCCTGGGAGTCATGTGTATCCGTTTAATTTCAAGGTATGGCGTTCACATCTAACAGTACGGCTGTTGGGGACACTGCTAATGGAGGTTTAGTTGCCGTTCAACAACGATTGCTCCAATAACAACTCCTTGCTCACGAACCTCAGTGCTTTGAGGCTGGATATGGCAAGGCCTACGGATAGACATGTGAAGAAGATGTTGCCGCCGAGTCTTAATGGACTGCCGGGGGAGGCGGAGATCAGGTACTATGTAAAGACTACGGTAGCGAGGCCGGCTTTTTATAAGGAGAATTTTAGGAATGTATGTGCTCCATCTCTGTAGAAACCTCCCAGTACTATGCCGGGGGCAACACCTCTCGGTGAATGCGCTGCTTATGCCAAATACAGATATCACCGTTCACATTTCTCCCTATTGAGCCTCCTCGACAACCACAGAACAAAAGAGAGTCCTTCGCCAGACGTTCACATCAATTCAGCCCAGCTATTGACGTGCCCGAAAAACCGGGGCTTTTTCGTAAAGGCTCCGTACCAACAGACCCGAGCACGCCCAGAGTACCTCCCCCGAATATCAGTGTCGATGGGCGCTTGCCCGATCCTGCCATCATTACGTGCAACGAGCCGCTTCCTCTACGCGTACTAATCATAAAGAAGAATGAGGCCCCGGCAACGATCTTTCTACAATTGTTCAATATCAATCTGATAGCGTACACGATCGTCCGGGCTCATGAGCTTGTCAGGAAGGAAGCAAATGTCTGGACAATTCTGAGCAAGAGCAACCTCAAGACTCCGCTGAGTGGAAGTATCAACAGTGATGGAACTCAAGTTTTGGAGATTGATTCGAACCTGTGGAAACGAGTCCCTCTGCCGAATACAGTCTGTCCGTCGTTCGAGACGTGCAATATCTCGCGCAATTACGAGCTGGAGGTTAAGGTTGGCTTGCAGTGGGGCTCGGCGAGGAATATCAATGTAATTCGATCCACGTATTTTCTCTGTAGACCTGACTAACATTCATAGCCCGAACTACAAGTTCTCCCCCTCCGCATGCCCGTCCAAGTCTACTCCGGCATTTCCCCACCCCAACAACTCCTCGACCAAATGGCCAGCCGCCCCAGCGCCCAACAAACTCCCTACATATCCTCCAACCTCCGACCACCCGGCACAACCAACATTCCCGTATCAGGCCCATCGCGACCGCCTGGCCAAACGCAGCAACCGAGCGACCACATTGAGCCTTCACCTAGCGATATTCCAGACGTAGCGCCTCCGAGTTATGAAGATGCAATGGCAGATGATTTAGCGCCTGTGGATGGTCCGAGAAGGGATTATGCGCAGCAGACCAGTCAGCCTACGCTGGGGGGAAGTGAGAAAGGGGGTGCGGATGAGAGGTTGTTTCCTGAGAGTGGGAGGTGACTGGGGAGGAAGGGGTTTTGGGTTGGATTGGGATGGTGAATAGCGGTTTAGCGGGAGTTTGGGGGATAGGTTGTGCACGGTTGTGGTTATGGATTACAAGACATTCTAATGCATGGTTCGGGCTCCAAAATGCTCTCACGATCAACGACTGCACATTTTCAACAGGAATGCCCTCTACTACTAGAAGAGCTTCAACTTCTTTTGTGTAAGGCAAGCATGATCATTGTTGCTATATCAGATGAAAGCTGCAGGGGTTATTTGAAATTTAGACCTTCTCGAGCTTCTTCTCAAAAACACTGAGAGTACTAAGGTAATGTCGACTACGAAAGTCTACATGCTTATTTGGTTGGCGGGCAATCTCGAGTGCATTGAGTGGGTGGGCGCGTTGCGAGAATAGGTTGCACGGTAGGGCATTCGTTGCGACGATTGCATCCATTTATTCCCTCCATCGGTCTTCGTGAAGGGTGAGAACGACGCCATATCCTACCTGGCACCAATCAAGAATGAAGCCCCTGGACTTCCAATACCACTATTCCGACACATTTGGGATTTTTGGAGAGGTGAATCATCATTCACTGGGACTGGCTACCCTAGCTAAGTCTAAGGATGAATCTCAAGCTGATGAAGTCAAGATCACTTCTCGATTCATAAAGTAAACAATAGGCGCCAAGCCTTTTCGGCTTTTCGGAGCTATCTCCGAGGTTAGAAATCGTGACCCTTTGATTTGCTTGATGATTTCACTACTCCCACCAGCTCCTGTTGACGGTGGAGGGGTAAATTGTTATTCATTCTGTTTACATGCCATCCCTTCCACTATCAACACTTCGACTTGCACTGCATAAACAACCCATCTCCAGTCTACTACTAAGAAAATTCCCTTTTAGTACCTCCGCAGTCGTAGCTATGGCTCAAGAATATAAGATCAAGGGTCTCTCAGGCCTGGATTTGAAGAGCGGAGAGAAGCGTGAGGTGGAGGTTGAGGGTATTGAGAACGGGAAGGTGTTATTGGCGAAAGTCGGAGAGAAGACGCACGCTATGAGTTCCAATTGCACACATTATGGGGCGCCACTGAAATTGGGAGTGCTCACTCCCGACGGCAGACTGACTTGTGCGTGGCATGGAGGTGAGGGACCCAAGCATATACTTCTATCTGGGAGAGGAAAGGGAGCTGAAGTGAGTGTGCAGCCTGCTTCAATGTCGGCACTGGCGACGTCGAAGACGCCCCGGCCTTGGACCCTCTAGCGAAATTCGAGATCGTTGAGAAGAATGGAGGGGTCTATATCAAAGGGGATGAGAAGACGATCCAGGCGAGCAGGAGATCGGTCAATACGAGTTGCAAAGCACAGGGCCAGGACAAGGTTGTTATTGTAGGAGGGTAAGTGCCGTCCCAAACATAGATGTCCATACGCTAATCAATCACCACGCACAGAGGCAGTGGAACCATGGGAGCAGTCCAGGCACTCCGCGAACAAGGCTACAAAGGTGCGGTCACTATGATTCACAGCGAACCATATCTACCCATCGACCGAACCAAATTGTCCAAGGCTCTCATCGCGGACAAGTCGAAGATAACATTGCGTCCTCAGGAGTGGTTCGAGGAGTCTTCGATCGAGACGCTCCAGGATGAAGTCACTGGTGTAGACTTTAAGTCCAAAACAGTCTCCACTGCTTCGGGTTCATCCCACCAATACACCAAGCTCATCCTCGCTACAGGCGGCACACCTAAAACTCTCCCCTTACCCGGCTTCAAAGAGCTCGAGAATATCTTCCTCCTCCGCCAAATTCCCCACGTCCAAGCCATCAACTCTGCCGTCGGCGAGAAAGCAGGCAAGAAGATCGTCGTCGTCGGATCGTCATTCATCGGCATGGAAGTAGCCAATGCTCTAGCTTCAAACAACGATGTCACAGTCATAGGCATGGAGTCCGTCCCAATGGAGCGTATCATGGGCGCCGAAGTTGGTAAAATCTTCCAAAGCCTCGTCGGCAAAAACGGCGTCAAATTCCACATGTCCGCCGGCGTCGAGGCCGCTGGGCCCTCATCTTCAAATAAGAAAGCCGTTGGATCAGTTCAGCTAAAGGACGGCACTGTCCTCGAATGTGACCTCGTGATCGTCGGCGCCGGGGTCTCGCCCGCTACTGGCTTCTTGAAGGACAATGACGCAGTGAAACTCCAAGACGACGGCTCCCTCCTCACCTCCGAATCCTTCGCCGTCAAAGGCCTCTCCGATGTCTTCGCCATCGGCGACATAGCTACATACCCCTACCACGGCCCCGGCAGCGACGGCTCCCTCACCCGAATCGAGCACTGGAATGTCGCGCAAAACGCTGGCCGTAGCGTAGCCCGCTCTATCGTCACTCCCTCGGCCCCACCAAAACCATTCATTCCTGTCTTCTGGTCTGCGATGGGTAGCCAGTTGAGATACTGTGGTAATACGCCTAATGGATGGGATGATCTGGTGCTGCAGGGCGAGCCGAAGGAGGGCAAGTTTGCGGCGTTCTATGGGAAGGGGGATACTGTTGTTGCGGTGGCGAGTATGATGATGGATCCGATTATGAGTCAGAGTGCTGAGTTGATGAGGCGAGGAAAGATGCCGGGGATGGGGGAATTGAGGAAGGGGGTTGATGTGAGAGACATTGGTGTACCGGGGGAGGTAAAGATGTGAGTGAGTGCGGAAACGCAAAGGAAATGAAGACCAGAGAGGACGAGTATATGAGCACATGAGCTATGAGCAAGCATTTTCAGGGAGAGAAATCAGTCGTGTACATCTTGCATTGGAGCTTTGCCGACTACATTCTCATCAGCTCGAGGTTCTGCACAGTCAGTACGATTTGTCAAGATGACGGTGAGTGGGAACCACAATATGTCTATGTCATATTATGACTAGTTTGTATCCGTGAAAGGGTACTTGAACGGTGGCTCTCTCTGTCGTCATACTTCGTCTTGACTTCTTACCGCGGCGATACCGCTTTCTATTGCTATATTATTTTCGTTCGCATCACCCACCGCCTTTTTCGGCTTTCTTCTCCATCTTAAAAACTACATGTAAGCCATTATAAGTCAAGCCACGCAACAGCCGCTCAGGATTAGACACTTTTTCCTCTCGACGATCTTTGTGGTAATTTAAAATAGGGTGTGATCGCATAGTCATCTTCATCTTCGGCGAAGATGCGAGTCTTCGAGCTGACTATGCAGGAGTATTCGAAGTTAGTCTAGCAGACTGCTGACCAATTTATCAATACTTGAAAAGAAATGGAAGAGATATGGAAGGTCTTTTAGCTGGATGTCGGATTGGCTTCCCAGAAGCGTTAGAACTAGACGCTCCGTCTGCGAGCCGAAGACCAACGACAGCGCGATATGACAGCGCAGACCGGTATATAACAAGGCCGGGCTACGTGGCTGACACACCTTCATGCCTTAGTCTCGTCGTTGCGATACGTCCTAGGCGCGTAGCTCCTGATCCAATGGCTCACTACAGCATGCCAACGGCGCGATTTACATTGCTGGGTAGATGCCTTCTGTGGGGGCAGGATAACCACCCACAGCTCGTGGGATTAAGACTACCATGACCCCTGCCTGTATAGACTTGATTTGACCTGTGCAACATACTTTGACAACTGCCAGCGCAGACAATTCTTCGCAAATGGAACGCTCGGCACGCTATAAACCACAAGATCTATGGCTGAGGTGATCATTGCCCTCGGCGTTATAAGTTCAGGTACGATCTTACTTTGACCTCTCATGGAGCATGTTGTAGTGTATATTGACTCAAATGCCCAGTCATATCCTGTATCGAAATGAGTGCCAAAGTTGCTGATCGACTGGAGTATTACCTCTCCAGAACTAAGAGCCCACCTCAGAGTGAGCCTTCATCCCCGCACTGGTTTCTAGCGCTGACGAGATATAGTCTTTCTTACACTGCACGATCCCATTCTTCTACTCATATCTACTTTTGAATAGATCGGGGATGCCTGCGACGACGGGCGGCTAGACATCGGATCCCAGAAGCGGCTGACCAAGACTGTGGACGGCTGCGTCAGATTGACCACGCTCCTCGAGGAATACCTACACGAGTGCTTGCCTGCACAAGGCAACTCATTCGCTCAGAAGACAAAGAAAGCTATCAGAAGCATACGTTCCGAGAAGGCTATTGGGGAGATACAACGCACGCTCGAAACGTACAAGTCGACGCTTACTTTGTACTTCAGTCACTTGACTATTATGGCGACTTCGGATTCGAGCCTTACGGAGGCTCCTCAGCATGGGTGATATTATGAGGTTCCTGCTATGAATGTGCAATAATTCGTCGGCCGAAAGCATTTGCTTAAACGCATAAATGGTCACTTCCAAGAGGACGAGAAGGAGGAGGATACTACGGAGGTTGTCATCCTGCTGGGTATGGGTGGCCAAGGCGAGACACAGTTGGCTCTCGAATATTGTTGGATGAAGAGACCCAAGAACTCGATCTTCTTTGTTGACGCTACGTCTGAAGGGACGGCTTTCCGATCTTTCGAGAATATCGGCTCAAAATTGGCACCTGGATCGAACTTCCCCAACCCTGAAGTCACACGGACCTTTGTCTTGAAGAGGCTTGAAAATTTTACAGATACCATCATATTTGTTTTCGACAACTTCGATCAGCCCGGCGAATTCAGTACCATCAAGGAATTCCTTCCCCATAAGGCCAAGATCATCTTCACAAGTCGCTATGTCGATTCGAAACGACTGGGTAAATGCATTGAAATTGGGGCAATGTCAAGTGATGAAGGCGTCGAGCTCTTGCTCCATCAAAGTAGTCTCGAGAAGACAACGGAAAATGTGGAGAACGCCAAAGCGATTACTGAAAAGCTTGGGGGTCTGGCACTCGCCATTGATCAGGCGGCGACATATATCAGCGCGAGACATGTGCCTTTAGAGTCCTTTATCGAGCTGTATGCGAAGAGGAGGGCAGCTATTCTGAAGCATACCCCGAAGCATTGGGAGTACAGGAAGACGATCTCTGATGAGCCAGGACAGCCAATCTCCGTATTTACAACATGGGAGATGTCTTTTGAACAATTAGAAGCAACCGGACATGAGCGAGATTCTCTCATTCATCTTTTGACATTGGGAGCATTCATTGATACTAACAACATTGGGGAAGGCCTCTTCAGGTTATACTCGCAGCTGCCAGACAGACCACAATGGCTTGAAGCCTTCATGGATGAAGGCGAGTGGGACACCGACAAGTATCAAGACTCGATTGTCCGCTTGCTCTCTGTATCTTTAGTCACTAGCATCGACCTCATGGCCACAGACGCTCGTTTCTCTTTCCACCCACTAATTGCCGAATGGCTGAAACTTCGGATCGATGGCAAGGCGAGGGCTGAGTATACCGAAGAAGCCATCAAAGTGGTACGAGCCTACGTGGACAATGGAGATAAAGTGGAGATGGATATTCGGAACAAGGGCGAAACGCTCTCCCACATCGATAAGATTGTGGAGCATGACCAGGTCTACCACTCTCCTCAGTGCGGCAAGCAGATCTCTCACGCTCTCAAAGACGCTACTATCTCCTTTGGCAGCTTCTACAGGCGACTCGGACGCTATCACGAGACGCAGGACCTGATCGAACGAGCAATGAGCGACGACGACGTTAGTCCGGCGGTGAGAAATGTTTTGGCAAACATGTACTGCGATCAAGGCGCGCTGGAAAAAGCTGAGAAGCTCTATGACAAAGTTTCCGTCAGTCTGGGCAAGACACCGCCGGAGAAAGACCCAAACACAAAGCTCGAGGGCACCACATTGGCTTTCATCTACTGGACACAAGACGACAAACTCACTGAGGATGGCCTTCGATATGAAGGAGCTTACAAAGGCGACTTCCACCAATTCGACCCTTCGTTTGTGAGTGAGTTGAGCACTTAAAACGGACTTGGGGTCCTGTACATGAAAACAGGCAGACTAGATCTCGCAGAAAAGCTCTTCAACCAAGCTCTCGAGGGCAGAGAGAAGGCAATGGGACCTGATGACCGATATACTGCCGAGCTCGTCAATCATCTCGGAGCACTGTACACGCGGACTGGGAACTACGAGAGGGCCGAAAGTCTCTTGCTCCTCGCCTTGAAGTACCTTGATAAGGCCTACGGCGAGTATTATATGGCCACCCAGCCTACAGGCAATAACCTTGGCATACTCTATATGCAACAGAACCGCCTCGACGACGCCGAGAAGATCATCAAGCGTACCACCGGTTATCTCGAAGGCGGTTTTGGCCCCGCTCACGCGTCTAGTATATGCGCTTTCCACAATCAAGCGTTGTTGTACCGCAAACAAGGTAAGGTCGGCGAAGCGAGGAGCTTGCTTGAGAAGACTATACAAGGGTGGGAAGATAGTGGCGAGGGTGTTGCTAAGCCTGAAGCTGATTCGAAATACTGTCTCGCTGATATCTACGAGGTCTCGGAAGACAAGAAATGGCAAGCTGAGCATCTGTTTCGAGAAGCAGCAGTGTCGTATGAGCACGCGCTTGGGAAAGAGCATCCGCAGACGAAGGACGCGTATCAGAGGGCTGACGCTGCCCATAATAATACTGGAATGAGTAAGATGAGTGTGGGTGAGGACGCACCGCCGCCAGCCTCTCATTGTTGAGGTTCTGATCAGAGCTTCATGACTGACCAAGGCTTTTTATCTGCAACCACCTCGATCGTCAGCTTTAGGAAATACCCCAATCTAAATTCATGCATCGGCACTAACTCTCATCTCTTTTGGCAGTCTTTTTTAAATCTACGCCAAGTTCAACATACCGCTTAAAATGTATGAGAGGTATGTAGTGTAGCTTAGTGAATACGAAAACCGAGACTGTATCTATTGAAAGAACGATTTAGCGATCCTGTCCAAGCTCGTTCTCTCGTCCTGAATTCAGGCTTAGCACGTACGTCCAAGCAGGCTTGCGGCCACATACAACATCGAGATCAAATCTCATAATACTTCTGTGATGTTAATGGTCTTCCGTAGACTTAGCGTTCCATTGACTAGACAGGCCAGTCCCGGTAAACAATTAGGCCGTGGAGATCAGGGCGGTCTTGGTAATGTTTGGTATCGGACGAAGTAATTAGGTAGGTCGTTGCTCCAGCACGAGTATTTCTACAGATGACTCAAGGCACATACGAGGTCATGTTTTAAAGTATCCGGAATGGCTAATATAGCCAAGCCTGTCGCCCGTAGCTCAGCCCTACTATAGAAATCATGTAGCAACAGCTTGTTTATATGTAAACATCGCTCTATTAACCATGAGCGCACAAAAACCGTTGGATTGCAACTACCATTCCCTGTTCAGCCTGGCTTACTAAGCAGTTCTTGGCTTAGGGCTAGGGCAAGCCCCCTGAGATAATACATAGCTGGCAACTGCCATAGTTACTACTCCTTAATGAACTATATTAATATATAGAAGAACCATCCCTATAGGCGTTGCTAACGGGTTATAAGCCCGGTATATAACGTATTTACTACGTAGTTTATTTAGCGTATTCCTAGGGCGAGCCAGAGAGCCGTTAAAGAAACAGCGGTATTTTATACTTTTTATATTATTATTTTAAAAACAAAATCTCTAAAGTCCTTAACGTTAACTACTCTTGATCCATATTACTCTTAGGTATAATAGGAGATAATAGTAATATAAAGATTCCTAAATTAAGAGGTAAGAGTAATTAAAAGTTATAAAAAATCGATATTACTACCGTTTTAATAAAAGCTAAAAAGATTTAGAGGTATATTATTAATAAAGAAAAATATTAATATCTTATTACCCTAGATCCGTTAATTAGAATATTAATATACCGAGATAATAAAGGAAGACTATATAAAACTTTATTTATTATATTAAAAGAGAAAAAGAAGTATAGGGTAATTAAAAAGAAATATTAAAAAAAACTAGGCGAATAGGAGAATAACTATAAAATAGTATATAACTATATTTTATTTAATCTAGAACCGAACCTAAAGATCTATATCGCCGGCGTTACGAATAGTATTAAGGCGATAAATATTCTTTACTAACTTTTCGAGTATTTTAATATATAGACCGTCGATTTATATATATACTAAATTACTCGTAAAGACTACATCGGTAAATCCGGAAAAATAGTTCTACAAAATCACTACTTAATCGGTGCAAAATGCGTATTTTGTAGCCTTGGTAAATCTTGGTAAATCTTGGCGCCAAGATATTTAAATTAGAGTTAAGGTCTACGCGGGAGCGTTAAACTTAATCCTAAAAGTAACTTTATAACCCTATAGGGCAACGCTAGTAAGAATCTAATTAAAAATTCGGAATCTAGGCTAAAAATAGATTTAGTAAAATATTTATATTCCTATATAAGGGCCCTAGTCTAGATACTCTTAAAAGTTAAAGTCAAAAAAAAAAGTTATTAAATCGGTGTAATATCGCTACTTAATCGGTGTATAATATGTTTAAAATACGGGACATAAATAAATACGTATTTTTAGTATTTTATATAATTTCGGTATAAAATATATAAAAATCGGGGTTTCCCAAGTTACCGATATAGGATAACTTTAAGTCTTTACTAGAGTATAGGAACTATATAAAAACGTATTAAAAGAAACTCGTTAATATAGGAACTCTATTACCCGAATAAATACTAGCGTTATACTTTAGGGTAGGAATTAACCCTAAATTATATATATATATCATTAATATATAGAGTCTAGTTAAAAGAGATAAAACGATATTTATTTTAAATAATATATTTAATAAACTCCTAAAATATAATAATCGCCGATAGGATTTAAAGGCGTTAACGTTAAGAAAATAAAATAAATATAGAAATAATAAGAGTAGAAATCGTAATACTTCTAACTATAAATTAGGATCTAGGAATAACTCTATAAATCCTAGTTATAGGAAGGGTAAAAATAGTAGAGATTATTAAAAAAATAGATTTAATAATAAGTCGTATAAAGAAAGAAAGAATTACGAGGGCTATAAAGAGTATTACTTTACGGAAAATTACTACTACCTCTATAAAGATAAAAGGCCGGAAAGTTAAGAGGTATACGAGAGTAAATAGTACTTTTTGATTAAAAACTATATTAACGGTTTAGATAAAAAGCCCGCCGAGGTTAAAAGGTTAAAAAAATACTTATTTCTAACTATATAAATAAGGCCAAAATATTAGACGATAAGGACGATACCTTCTAGATAAACTCAATTATAGATATTTATATTATATACGACTTCTCCCTATTCGATAAGGCTATATATAAAGAGAAGCGATATAAATTCGTAATAATTAGGGACGGATCCTAGTATAGAATTTATAATATTAATACTATTAATATTAACCCGCTTATTAACGGTAATTATAAAGAGTTAAATCTCGTTAATATATATTACGTTCCTAATATAAAGTATAATCTCCTATCGCTAGGAATATTAGAGCGGAATAATTATAAATTTCAAGTAATTAATAAAAGAATAGATATCCTAAATAAATAGAGGGAGCTTTATTTATCTAGAATTTATATCGGGACTAGATACTCGCTTAATTTAAGAAAATCCTTAACTACGTTTAAGATTAGGGCGAATCCTTTACTTTTATTTTCTATAATTACTAGTTCTTTAGTTAAATCCGGATTATAGATTTAATAATATAGGAGGCTTTATTATTTAAATATAAATAACGTTAAAAGGCTAGTGTATTTATTAGAAGGAATAGATATTTAGAAAATTATATTACTTTAAACCCTAGAACCACTTATTAAAAAATATAAACTATATATTATAGGGTATTAATACTATATTATCGTTCGCGTATTTAGGCGATCCGACTAGATGAAAAGAACTACTAATTAAAACGAGTTAATATATACCGATATCGCCGGCGGTAGTCAAATTATATATATACTAGAGGGTAAATATTATATACTTATTCTACTCGATAACGTTATTAACGAATTAACTATTTATTTATTTACGAAGAAGTTAGATATAGCTAATATAATAGGCCCTTATTTTATTATAGTTTTATTATAACTTAGTATACTAGAACGTAGATAACTAGTGTAAATACTATAAATACGTAGGCCTCGTATTGAGGAATACTAACTCTTTTACTATATACTAATTATATACTACTATATTATAATATAGTAGTAACGGCTTTATTCGATATTATTAACTATCGAATAATCTATTAAGAGCTCCTCTATTAAAACTTCCGTTATTTATTAACGCCTTCGTTAATAATATAGACTAAAGTAGTTTCCTATTTATATAAATACTTTATATCTTTACTAGTTCCTACCGAAGCCTTCTATAGGACGGGAGTTATAAATATAATAAATACTATACTCCTTTTAGATATAATAGATACTAGAAGTCTTTTATAACCTCCTTTACCCTATTAGGCCAGTTTTATAAACACTTAATACAATATATAAATACTCCGCTTTTTCCTATCGAAGTAAAGTTTCTTAACGAAATACTCGGAGTCCTATTAATATCCTTTATCGGTAAATCTGGAAAAATAGTTCTATAAAATCGTTATTTAATCGGTATAAAATACGTAAAATACGTATTTCGCAGGCTATTAATAAGCGAAATATAGTATAATAGAATATAATTAAATTTACTAATTTATCTTAGTTATATCTAAATTAAATAAATAATAACGTATTACTATATAGATAATAGTAGAGATAATCGAAGTATTAAAAACGCGCTTCCCTAAATCTAGGCTAGATCTAGGTTTAGATTTAAACGGTATCTTTAACTTCTTTATAAATATTATAAATATACTCGGTAATATATTTATAAATCTTTTCCGTTATTATTCTAAAGGTTTTTATTAATAGTCTTTAATTCCCGGGGCCCTATATCGATTATAAATTTAAAAGGAGGTTAAGGAATATATAGTTAGATACCGTATTAAATAACGGTAGATATAGTTAAAGTATTAAAAGCGTAGGCTCTTAATAGCGAGTTTAGGGACTAAATAAAATCTAGATTAAATCTAAAGAATATTTAAACTAGATCTAGGCCTAGATCTAGACTAGATATAATACTCGGTTTTTTATTATCGTTCCTAAATATAATAAAGTAAAGGATTAGAATCGTAAGCGATAATAACGTATTATAATAAATATTATTATATAGAAAAGCGCGTAGGGGGGTAATAGGTTTCCTAGCTCTTATTTAAACCTAAATATCTAACGGCTTAAAAACGTAAAAACACTTTACTAAAATAACTAAATACTATATCTATAACTACTTTAACCGCGCTTTTATTTAACGTATATACTATCTTTTTAAATCGCCTTTATATTTTCCCTAGTATTATTACTAGCCGTAGTATTATTAATATTCTAAATACTATTATTATATTTAGGGTTATTACCTTCGTTAACGCCTTTTATACTATCCGCGTTCGCTATATTTATAGTTTTAAATATATCTACCCTAAAATCCGCCTTCGATTTCCGTTTCCCTTTTATATACTCTTTAATTCCGGTATTAATATATAATATATACTAAAATATTTCCTTTAACTAGGTTATTTAATACGCTTTCTTCGGTATTTATTTATATAACCCGATAAAGTAGAGGGGTTTATAAAATAATTATAATTATATATATAAAATTCAAACCTACGCCTATCTACCGCGTAAATTTAATTAAGAAATTAAATATATTATTCTCTACTAGTTTACGATTATAATTAATCTTTCGTATTAACGCGTATATAGTTACGACCCTCGCCTTATTAATCCCGAAGAATATTCGTATTTTAGGTTTAAACTCCTCTCGGATATATTATAATAAAGAAAAGTTAATATTAAATATTATATTTAGAAAAGAGAATACTATATTTAATATATTAGAAGAAGCGAGTTTAGGTTCTTTTATACTAAAGATTTTAAAGAAAAGAAGAATTTATTTATTTTATTATTAAAATTATCTCGGTGAATAAAGATATAATTAATATATTTACCCCTTTATATTTCTTGAAAATAAAAGCGATAACTTTAAGTTTAGAGAATTTTTTTTTAAATATTATATAATTCTTACCTAGGATATAATTTTCTTATATTCGACTATTATTTTTATTTATATTAAAGGTCGCGGTTATATCGTTAATCTACTTTTTATTAAGAGTTTTAGAGGAGATAACGAGGGTAGGTAAAAATTTATATAATCGGAGAACCCGTAATATAGTAGGTATTATATTAAAATAAACTAAAATCAAATATTAAGGACGTTAATATAGGAAAGAAATATTATAATTTTAATATTCCTCTAGTAGTCTTACTATTATTAAAGTCTTTCTAATATAATAATTTTTTAATTAATAATAATAGACCTAAATCGCGGCTAAAGTCCTAGTAGATAAATAATCGTAAAGTCTTTTTAATAAAGTTTCTTAAATATTATAAAATATATCTAATTTAATTACTCTTTTTATATTATAGTATCGAGGTATAAAGGAGTATATTAGCGAGGATATTTATTACCTTAATAAATCTCTCCTATACTTTAGTTCTCTTATATATTGAGTAGTAGTACTCGTAAACTTTTCTAGATTAATAGGTCCGAAGCGTTAATAACCGAATTAATAATTATTCTAGTAAGTATTTTCTATAGTAGTCCGAGGGGTTATAATATCCTTTTAATTTTAATTAATAATCGTTTTAGATATAATTATAAAATAGAAATTATATTTAAAACGAGTCTTCCTTATCTTCTAAAGAGGATAATATAAATCTTTATTTAAATTTCTTACCCTATTATATTCGCCTATAATTACGAAGCCGTACTAGAAATAATAAATTACTTCCTTTATAGTCTCTTTTTTCGTTTACTTTATATAAAGATATTTATATTCTTCGTTAAAGACCTTATTAAAGGCTAATTATATCTACCGTATAATAATTATATATAACGATATATTTACTGCGCTCGGGGAATTATACTACGTAGGGTTAATATTTTTTTACTTTTAAATTATATTACCTTAAAGTTCTTTTTATTATATACCGTCGTTAAGCTCTTCGGCGCCCTTTTATTTATAATATAACCGTATTTTTATTATTATATTAATAACTACGAGTTATATCTTTAAGTCTTTAAAGTCGATTACCGATTTTAATTTATTAATTTAAATACCGAGATCGGGCGGCGGGATAAAGAATAGTTTAGGCTCGTTAATTAATATAATATAAATAATCTTTAAGCCCGGTGAATATAGATATTTATAAAATTATCGATTCGTAGGATATTTAGAGCCCGCGGGAGTATTTTCGCGGTAGTATTAAAACTTTATTAATTACTTCTTTTATTTATATTAAATCTTTATTTATTTCTAGTATAAATAGCGATGAAATACGGTAGCGCCTATAACTTTATAGATCTTTATATAATTAGAATTAATTAAGGAGCTTAATAAATAAAATTATAAACTTTATATTTTTTATATTTATTTATATAGTCTAGAAGAATATTATAATATCCTAAATCTTCTTCGTTATTTAATATAACTATAAATATATAAAGTTACTACTAGTAATAACTTGAGTTTTATTATTCTAGGAATTGTTATTATTATTATAACTATAAGAATTATTAGGGTAAACGATTTTCGCGAATATAATAACGCGTTCCTATATATTATCGTGAATATATTCGTATAAATAATTATTATTAAATTTTTTAAAACTAAAAAGGTAATTAATAAATATAATATTATTAAAGAAGATATCGATTAACCGTTATTTATATATTATAGTTAACTTTACCTTCTTTTCTTTAACCCCGTTATTATCTTTATTATTATTAATAACTAGTTCGGAGGATTCTTTAAATACGAATTTATTTTTTTAATTTAATTACTCGGAGGATTTCTTTAAAAATTTAAGGAATTCGTAAAGTTTCTTAAATAAAAACTTCTTTAAAGACTATTTTTATAGTAGTAGTAATAAATCGTCTTTATTATTACTAGAGCCTAAAAGCTTCGTCCGGCTCTTTAATCTTTTCGTTATTAATAAACGAATTAGATTTTAATAAAAGGTACTAGGAGAAGGGCGATATTTTAAAATTATAAAGAAAAGAAATTAATCTCGAAGTAAAGAAAACGGGAAGTAATAAATAAATAAGAATATACTTTCGGTATTAATTTCTATAATAACTACTTTTTTTCGAGCTCCTTCGGGCGCGATAATAGATTTTTATTTATAATATATTAAATACCTAAAAAAGGGAAGAACGGAGGAGGAAAGAAATAAATTTAAGATCTTAATAAAAGTAAATCTATCTCTTAAATTAAATTTATATTAAAGGATAAGGGATATAACTAATTAAAGTTATAGTTTATAATAAATTTACTTTTTATTAAATTTATACCCCGGTCCTAGAAATATTAAATATTATTTTATAAGTCCTTATCTTTTAAGATATTTATATAATACGCGTCCTCCTCCGTTATATAGAAGAGATAATCGAGTATTTAGTCCGCTATAAAATAGCGAGTTATCTAATATCCCTAAAGTAACGCGAATCGTAAATAAATTATATTAAATTCTTCGTCTAATAGATACGCGGAGATTATTAAAAACCGGATCTTATATATAAAATTCCGTAATATAAACTAGTTTAGTATATAGTCGATTTTAAAGATTTAAAAAGACCGAAAAAAGGAAAGATTATAAATAATATTAATTTTTTATTTAAGAAGAGTATCGTTCGAGTTAGTTATTATTATTATTTAATTTTATGGGTTAGGAGGTAATATATTATTAAAGTTATTTTTAATTTTAATTATTTAACTAAAGTCCTTTTAGTATATAATAATACCGATATATATTTATTCGCCGAAGCCTAGATAGTCTTAAACCTCGATTTACTCTTTAAAATTAAATATTAAATATTTACCCTATTAGGTTTTTTCTACTTTAAACGCGTCTTTATAATTCCGTTAATATTTAAATATATCCTTTAAATAGTAATATTTATTAATAAACTCTTTAACTTATAGTAGTATATCGCTAATATTCGTATAATAAGTTAATACGGGTATTCTTCTAATATCCCGGATAATCTAGTTAACTTTAAATAATTTTTTATTATATTTAAATAATACGCGCCGGGGCCGTAGCGCGATAGTAGTAATAAATAAATAAGTTTAATAATAATTATAAAGTAAGGAGGGTATAATAATTCGCGTAATTTAAATAACTAGTTATAATAAAATATTATAAATTTTATAGTAAATTAAATTAGATTTAATTTAATATACCGTAAATATCGGGCGATATTTAAATAAGATTATTAAAAGGATAAAATAATAAATAAAGAGGTCTTTAGGTTATTATATATAAATATATTTAAAGAAATCGTTTTTAAAAGGACGGTTAATATTTAATATTTAAATCTATATACTAACCGCCTATACTATTATAATTTTATATAATATAATTATTAAACCGTACTAGAAATAGCCTAGAGTACGGTTTATAATATAATTAATATCGTAATTAACGGACTTCTAGGTCTTATATAACGGGTTTAAATAAGAGTAAATATTAAGAGGTAGTAAAGAAGAGCGTTCGTATATATAATATATTAATATTAAACTAGCCTTCTAGCGCCCTAGATCTAGCCTAGATTTTACCTAGATTTTCTTTAAATTTAGGCTAGATCTAGACTAGATCTTTTATATATTATTAAATAAAGATAATTTCTTATAGATTAAAAATAGACTACGTAAAGCTTTTAATACTATTTTCGCGCTCTCGATAATTAAAACTATATCCAATAATAATAGATTATTCTTTATCCGCGGCCTTAATTATAATAAAATACCGGAGACGATAATAATTAAAGCGGAAGATTTAATTAATCTTTCGGCTTCTAACGAAAACATTAGAGGGACGAAATATTCGGAGGAGGATATAATTTTATTTAATAATAATTATAATAATTTATCTAACTTTAAAGAACTACTAGAGAATATTTAACTAGTATTATATTTAATTAACTTATTTTTATTAGACTCTATAAAGGACTCGGTTTATATTCGTTACTTTATTAATAATAATAGTAGTAAGAAGTTAAATAAAGTTATTAAGATAATTAAAACGGTAGTAGTATTAATTATTAAGAATATCTATATACCCTCTTTAGAATTTAATAATTCTTTAGAGTAATATTCGTTATCGCCTAATAAATTAGTCTCGGTATCGATATCTTTCTCGTCTAATAATTACGTTTCGGATTGGCGTGGGGTAGAGTAGAGATCGAGGTATAATCCCTACCCTAACCTAGCGTAAAGATCTATTAACGTGGGGTTTAAAGTAAAGTAGGGTAAAGTAGGGATTTACTAAGAGATCCCTAAACACTAAAATAATAACTCTAGAGATATATTATAATTACTACTACCCCTATAAATATACGTACTTATAACTACTACTAACCTCATAGATATACGTACTCATAACTACTACCCTCATAGATGCGTGTATTTATAACTACTACTATTACTATCTTTATAAATATGTATACTTATAGTTACTCCTACCCCCATAGATCTACTACCCCTATAGATATACACACTCATAGTTACTACTAACCCTATAGATATATATACTTATAACTACTATTGACCCTATAGATACGCGTATTTATAGTTACTACTACTTTTATAAATATATGTATTTATAGCTCCTACTACTACTGCCCTCTATAAATATATATACTCATGGCTACTACTACCTCTATAGATATATATATTTATAACTACTACTACCCCTATTATAAATTAATAATAAAATATATTATAAATTATACTATAGAGAGACGATTATTATAATAATTATTATAATTAATATTTATTATTATTCTTTACTCTTTACCTTTTAACCGATTTTGAATCGAAATATTCTTAAGAATAAAATAATAAATTTAAAAGAAAACGCTAATATTAAAACGTATTAATAAATATTTAAAAAGAGTTAATTTTAAATTTAAAATTAAACTATTATTTAAGCGTCCCCTTAATTTTAAAATAAACGAATTAAATTACGTCTTTAATAAAACTTTCGGTTATATTTAATATTAAGCTAATAATAGTTTTAATTTAAATATTAGTTTGAATAATTATAGGTCCGAGCGCTCATTTAAAGTTATAGTCCTTATTCATATTTATGGCCCTTATTTATACTATCGCTTTATAGGGCTAGTAGTAGTCATAAGTACGCGTATCTATGGGGGCAGTAGTAGCTATAAGTGCGCATATCTATAGGGGCAGGAGCAGCCATGAGTGCGCGTATCTATAGGGGCAGCAGCGGTAGTAGCCATAAGTGCGCGCATCTATAGGGGCAGCAGCCATGAGTGCGCATATCTATGGGGTCAGCAGTAGCCATGAGTGCGCATATCTATGGGGGCAGCAGTAGCCATGAGTGCGCATATCTATGGGGGCAGCAGTAGCCATGAGTGCGCATATCT
>JAABUS010000791.1_pt1 | contig 76122 bp, 62 predicted proteins | sample 5560161 | NCBI WGS metagenome assembly JAABUS01 (sample SAMN10711885, study PRJNA513376) | rock metagenome | isolation source: Antarctica rocks | place: Antarctica: Victoria Land, Trio Nunatak nord | collected 2016-01-04
CCCTGTTCGACTACCCAACCCAACTGTTAATTCAGAGCAGCAACATCTACAGCTCAAACGATTGCCTTCGTGCAGTCTCGAGTAAGTGTACTAAGCCACTGCTGGACTATTCGATGCTCTTCCTGCTGCTAGGTTCTTGAAGTTCCGGGTATTGCTTTTATGCGCCTTTCCGATCTCGAGTGAGCGTGTCAAGCTTGATTCTATGCGAGTTGGGGAGCTTGAATGTTGTCTGCAGATTGCTTCCGTGCAGTCTCCAGGTCTCGAGTGAGCCGTTCAAGCTTGTCCTTGGCTGCTTGATTCTTTGTGAGTTGGGAGCTTTCAGTGTCGGCAACTTGCTTTCGTGGCGACCTCCAAGTCTCGAGTCAGCGTGTCAACCTGATTCTGAGCTACTTCAGGTCTTGCGAGCTGGGAGCTCCGATTCTCTGCTTCGAGCTTTTGTGATCTCTTATGGTTTTCAGTAAGCTTGTGGATATGATCCCTCAATGCAGAGCAGTCAGATAGTTGCAGCGACTTACACGTAGTGGTTCCTTGTTTGAGATATATATATGATGAGAGATGAGAGAAGAGGTAAAATTGATGTAGGATATAGTGTAAGGATGAAAGTTATCATCTTATAGTATGTGAAAAATGTATTAGTGGATCTGCATATCAGGTGAGAGGTCCGGTTGATGCTCTTCCCATACGCAGGTAACAAGTGGTGCTCCGAGCTATTTGCACTTCTTGAAATGACGTATCAACGAAGCGTTGATGGACTGATTGACCAGAAAAAGCCCAGGGCAGAAGAGTGAAAGCGTCCATCGACCAGCACCCCGAACCATGATGTCCAAGTCGACAATGCAAGAGAAGTGTGGTTTGGGCTGACTGTATTGGGCCTCTGGCATGTACTTTTTGCTAGATGGTAGAAAGACTTATCGCTGCTAGCCTTACGCCAGATCGTTTGCAAACAAATCTCCGGTATGCGACTGAGGCAGAGACCTGTGCAATCGCTATCGAGAAGACCACGAATTCAGTCATCGATAAGAATGGCGCCATCATGCGAGTCGTCCACGATGACAAGATCGTCTGTATCAGCCTTTCCACGCTTCGAGGTTGGCTCGGCTTCGCTTGGGCCGTCTTCTCGCTTACGCTTCAATAGCTGCTCCTGGTCATAGGTAGAATCTCCGGGAGAGCGCTTGCGTTTCATACCAAGGCCGTTGGAAGGTGCTGCTGAACTATCGGCATGACCATTAGGCATCCTTTCTGCAGCGACTTTGGGTTTCGGAGGGATTGCCAGCTCTTGAGGGAGAATGACCGGCTTCGAATCCGGAGGCAGAGTTCTAAAGATGGCTTAGCACACAAGCCAGCCGCACAGGATCACCAGCTTACTTCTCATGAATCGACAACGAGAGATTCACGCGCGGATTCTCATCGTCATCGTCGATCACAGTCAAGAAGCTGTCTGTCTTGAGGCCCAGGTCGATGAATGACTTCGAGAGGTTGTCGTCAAGCTCCGGATCGTACAGCGTGCCGGCCTCACTATTGACACTGAACTCCTCTCCATACGCCAACTGCGCCTTCAGCACACCGTCCACAAGATCTTTGAGCGTAGCCCGTGACGGGTCAACAAGCAGCATTGACGAAATCACACCGCACACGCTACAATTAGGGTTGGGAGGCCGTAACGTATCTGTGTTGATAACGCGAGCCGTGGAGCGTTCAAGGAAGACCTAGTAATGTTAGCTTATGTATCACACAGGATCAGACATTCTAACCATCCTAGCTTTGGCAAGGTCCTCTCGCATGACCTTGAAAGCCTGCAACACGCAAAGTCCTGCGGTCATGGCATTGGTGGTAGCGATGGCTGGTATAATGTTGCCTGCCATTTCTGTAACGAATTAGCTCCGTTCATCAAAGCAAGACCGCGGGTACCCACGTTTGATATCGAATTTGGATCTAGGTTCAATGCCAAAGATAATGGCGCGCATGTTCGCTGTCGCAGCCACAAAGTCCAGAGTGTCTTCATCGTCTTTGTCGAAGGTCAAGACCGCAGGCATGGACATAGCCGCACCTGTGGCTTGGACCTTTTCCAACCGGGAGCTCAGGTGGTGAAGGCTACCTGTGTCAGTGGACTTTCCAAGTTCTTGCTTTTCGAAGCGGTCAGTGCTTACCTCTCACAAAAGACGCTGAAGTTTTCAGCAAGAGTCCAGGCAACTTGATCTCGCTTTGACACGGAATGGCCAATCTTAGCAGCTGACCTGACCACTTCATCGTAGTTCAAAGGTTGCGGGGCTGTTCTTGACTTCCACATGTCTTCCATGCTTCGTAGGCGGGTGATGTCCTCGGCGAAGACCTTGTCGAAGATTTTACGAGCAAAGTCACCAGAGCCCATGGATTGCCGGATTTCCTTCAGCGCCTGTGCTTCTTTTCGAAGATTCTCGATTTCTTTCGCTATGAATCCGTAAGTGACGGGTTCACGACGTCCGCAGTCGGATTACCCACCATTCTCTGAATCTTCTGTGAGGTCGAATTCAGGCGCTTCGTCCTCGCTGATACCAAAGATCTCACTACTGAAAGTCAGACTAAGTCTGTCTCGCGTTGAGCATTACGAACGTGAATAAGTAGCTCTTTGCCCAGACTATGCAGTGGATCGGTTGGCTTGGCGTGCTCCGTATTGTACAGACTGGAAAGCTCTTCGGCACCTCTTTAGTGTTGCAGTCGTAGCATTCCGTTTTACCCTGATATTGTAAGCATTTGTCCGACTTTAATCTCCTTATGCCGCTGTTGCACACCTTTTTGATGACCTGTACCTGTCCATTGAAGCCAGTCGTCCCACTCTCAATCAAGGGCACATCGGCCGCCAAACACATCTTGTTCACATGCCGACGCGCGTCCAGGTTGTCGAGGGCATTGAAGACAATATTGAATCCTTGGAACCACTCTATGTTGAATTGAGTATCTTTGATGTTCGCGTGGTGAGCTAGCAGCTTGACATGAGGGTTGAACTTGGCAGCGGATTCTTTCGCGACCTGCCAAAAATGGTAGTCAGTAACACCTAGGTGATTGTAATGAAGCGATACGGACCAATGCTTTGGGCTTCTTAATGTGTTCGTGCCGGAAGAGGAATTGGCGATTGAGATTACTTAGGTCGATGGTGTCAAGGTCCACAATGTGGACCTCACCGAAACCAGTGAGGGCAAGATTCTTCAGCAGCTCACAGCCTATGCCACCGGCGCCGACCATTAGAATGCGCGACTAGTTGGTATAAAGTAAGCTGTGTGTATCGCAGGTCGATGGCGCCCCAAGCCGACAAACCTGCTTGATGCGGCCATGGAGTGCGCCCAAGGACTGCTTAGGGAAGCGTTCGCGACCCATAGCCGTGAAACAATGTCATGCGATACGTATGGCTAAGAAAGAGTGTAGATAGAAGAGGAATAGGATGCCAAAGATGGATGATGGGGATCAATGGTGGTTGCGGATGTGGTGGAACCTGTAGGAGTGATGGAGGTGGAAGGTGGAAAGAGGGCCTTGAGTACTTTAGAGAAAAATTCAGCGAGAGGGCTCACAATTCATAGGCGGTGGTTGAGGCAATGAATTGGTGAAGAAGTGAGCTGAACTTGGGTGAAAGTGAGCTTGAAGGGGCATCCACCTACGCCAAACTGTAATCTGCAGCCCTACGACTAGCGTAAGATTAGAACCTCAATGACAATCGATGGACCCCTTTTATTTGCCAAGCATCGAGCAATCTTACTCCATACTTCTATTTGACCGTATTGCCTACTTAACAAATTTCCTACTGACACTCTTTACTGGGAGAATTCGATATTTTCTTTCCTAGCATATGGAGGCTTTCTGTCTTATCTTCTGTTCCTCTCTAGAACTTTCTGCGTACCGTAGCTTGGCCGAATGGCTGCAATGACCGGCTAATCGAACTGCATCTCAGCATCCCTTGGGTAGCATTCTGATAGATCTTCTTTCAGTTCTCGCATTTCTCTCAAATCATAGATTTTCAGGTAATTATTAGTCGTCTGCTTATAAGCAAGTGCTTGCTAGACTGTCCACGCGGACACCGCTTTTCGATATGTCCGATGATGAGGCAGATCCGGAGTTGTTGGAGCTGCTAAGAAAATCATTGGGTACTCATGATCCTGCGGCGGTAGGACCAGCGCAGACGGGAGTACTAGAAAGTGCAAAGTATATCTACAATAACTCCATAGATGTTGCCTTGGACATGCACGGGACAAGAGCGGCTGCGGCTACGATCTGGGAGTTGATGCAACAGAAGGAGTATAGCTGCAAGACGTGGTCTCTGCACGAGCTTCATCCCAAAGCTGAGCATGAAAGCACTGTGGACTTTCTGTTCATCATGGACCTCCTGAACTTCTGCTTTTGGTCTGATGATGAGGACCCGGGGAACACCTTTACAGTGGAGTATCACGGAAAGATTTGGACCGGCTATTGGAGCCTTGTTGCTGCCCTGCAACGAGCTCTAGTGGAGGGTGAGCTTCTATAGTCGCGTTGGGCAAACATGGGCGGCACTAAATTCCCATAGGAATCCCAATAACAGCACCTTCCTACTGGATGAACGAGGTCGAATGCACAGATGACCGCCTTCGCCATGTCTTTCGATCAGGTACTTCACATAAAATGCCTTTGCTGGATGAACGCATCTCCTGCATTCGAGAAGCTGGGCGAACCCTGACGGACGTATGTACTGTCATCTTATGTCACCAGACATTGCTTAAACAGTCAAGGAATTCTATGGAAGCTTTGTCACCTGCATTGAGGAAGCCAACGGTTCGGCAGCCACTCTTGTGAACCTACTCATAGACAACTTCCCCTGCTTCAGGGACGTCGCGAGATTCGAAGGCGAGACGGTCCGCTTCTACAAGCGGGCCCAGATCCTTGTAGCGGACCTGTGGGCTTGTTTCGAAGGCACAAGCTATGGCCGCTTTCATGATATTGATAGTATCACGATGTTCGCTGGTACGTATCCCAATACGTTAGCTCATCAGAGAAGGCAGCTGACATAGCCAGACTATCGGATACCGCAGATGCTGCGCACTCTCGGCTGTCTACAATATAGTCCACCTTTGGAGAGTCACATCCGGCAACGAAAGCAGATCGAGAGCGGCCACCCTTGGGAACTAGAACTTCGTGGCTGCAGTATCTGGGCGGTTGAGCTGGTCCGGCAAGAGATCCTGCGCCAGCAGCCCAAGGCGCGAATAAATGCGATCTTGATCGACTTCTTCTTGTACGACACCATGAAGGAACGGGAGGCGACTAAAGGGGCAGACACAATTCCTCATCATCGAACAAGAAGTATCTGGTACTAGGAGTTCGCCCAGGCCGTTCCTTTCACGATAACCGCCCGGCGTAACGCTCAATGCAACCAACAGAAGGGTATCAATGCCGCAAAACCCACAGACATACAACCCGATATCAATGCTTCAACTTTTACGCGTCAGTGCGGAGGGTCCAATTTAGGGTGTCAAAACCCTCTTCCCCGTCCTCGCCCTCGCCCTCGTCCTCTGCCAAAGCCACCATTGCCCCGTCCTCTTCCGCCCCGTCCACCACCCCTATTGCCTGCAATCCCTCTCTCCTCCACCAATGCCGGACCTCTCTATCTTCTCTCCTCTCTCTCTTCCTCCGGCGCATCAAAATAGTTCTCAATTCCCACAATCCCACAGAACGCCATCGTCTGCGGGTTGGTATATTCCCTTGGCTGTTCCCTGGTTTGTATGCTCACACTAGGGTCATACACCTCTGCTGTTCTCTCAAAGTTGTCTGGGATCACCATCTTTCCCTTCTGAACAAGATTCTCTTCCACCCATTCTTCTTCTGCCGCGATCAGGGGGCCGTAGTATGCTTCGCCTTTATCGGGTGGAAATGCGCTCCCAACAGAGGAACGCTGGGTAGGATTGCCTTCGCGGGCGAAGACGCGTGTTATTGCGAGCCACTCTTTATCATATGTGAGCTGTGGGGCTCTATGGGTTTCGTCGTCGGGTGTGCTGATGGGATCGAGTTCTAACAATTGGAGGAATTTACGGTTTGGCAAACACTTGTCGAGAGCGAGGAACTGCGTGGTTCTATTGGTGATTTCTGCAGGCGGGGGCAGAGATTGCGGTTCGGGTTGTGTGGGCGGTTTTGAGAACGAGGCTGGTAACTGGGCCCGAATATCCTCTGGCACAGCATCTACATCCGGTCTTGGTGCTCCATTCCCGTTCGTATGTACCGGAACTGGCTTCGCATTCGCAGGTGCTGGAGGAGCTTCATCGTCGTCCATGTTAAGGTCTATCTCGTCGTCGTTCCGCACAGGCGCCGATGGCTCTTTGCCTGCTTCATCCATGCCATTGATCGGTATCTCGTTCGGATTCCCTCTTCCATTGACTGACTTAACCCCTGTGTCAATCGTGCCATCGGGTTGGCCCTCCAAACCCCCCTCCTTGCCCTCCCACTTCACCACCGCCGCAAACTTGACGTGCAGATGCGCACTAAACCACCACTTGGGCCTCAGTCGCGCCATAACCATCCTCGCAGCCTCACTCCCCAACCTCCCCGTCCTTGCATCTTCCTCAAACCCCTCCTTCCTACTAAACAACCACTTCCAATCCCCCTTCCACTCCACCCCCCGCGGCCAATCATGGCTAACACCCACATCGACCTGCCTCCTCACTTGCAGCAACTGCCTCACATCCCACTCCCTCACATGATACACGCTCTTCACATCATCCGCACTGAACGGCACCCTCTCATCATGCACCCTCTTATAATTATATCCCTTCCAAATCCCCGACAAGCCCGCAATCCTCAGCCCCCCCACCCTCACCACATTCGCATACCCCAAGTAATAGATATTCGGCGCTACCCAGCCCCCGTACGGCAGCTCGCGCAGGTGCGCGCTGGCTTCGTGGTTGCCGCCAACGAAGAGGGTCAGGTAGGGCGCAACGTGGGCGCCGGAGTAGTACTCGTGGAAGTCGCCGATGGCGCGGTATTTGGCGGGGACGGACATGGTGGCGAGGTCGTGGCTGTTGCGCACGGCTTGGAAGTCGCCGCCGATGATGAGGAGATCGATGTTGGGCCAGTGGTGGATGAGGCAGGTTTGTGCGACGGAGGCGTAGATGGAGTGGAGGGTGCCGTGGCCCTGAAAGGAGCGGGGGAGGTTAGAGGTATGGTGTAAAGTTGAGGCTGGGGGACTTACGCAGCCTTCGATTGCTATGCGCATGTTGGGTAGTGGTGTTTTGAGGAGCCCCGTGAGCCTTGATCTCATGTGTATCGGGAGGACAATGTGTAGAGTTCCGGTGATGCCATGTTTGCAGCGGGGGCAACAGTCAGTTGTGAGATCTTAGGGACACATCATGGCGTTTTGAGAAGTTGCGATCAAGTCAGTCAGGTATCTCATGTTCGAGGTGCCGATCACATGTTTTTGGTAAACGCAGATCTTAGCGACAGGACGCCTAAACCACGGATTCCCTTTTTCCCATGGAAAGTAAGTACCAGCTTCTAGCCATAGTTGTTACCGCGAAATTTCAACACTCTCACGCAACCCGCTCTTCTTCCCACAGAGGAGTACTTGACGACGCACACTGCGATGGATAAGAGGAGGGCAACGCTAGACAGCGCCCTCCAATCCAGACTCTCCTAGCGGTCCTCGGCATCATCTCTTTTTGGGTGTGGCTTGTTTTTAGTAGCCAAATTTTAAAGACATCGAATCTTGACGGCGTCGCGTTTAGTACCCTGCGGGCAAGGTTGATCATACGACTCGGTCTATTTATGTCGTGTCGCCCCTCTCGTTCTCCGTGTCTTTCTCAAGATCGTTCTGTAGATAAACCGTAGGTATGGTTTGCTCTCATATGAGATATTGCCTTGATAATTCTCTCCTCCAAAATGGTCTATCGATATCAGCCATACCCTGATGGTGACTCCGAAGAACCCAGCGGTCTGGGAGAGTTAGGATCAGCAGTGAACTATCTGCCCCCAGCATCACCTCCTCCACCACCTATAGCTCCTTCAGCCTATCGAGATGCGACGCTGAACTCGTATCCAACTGCGCCTCCAGGCAGTCCTCCTCAACCGCGTTTTGCTTCATTATCCTACCAGCAGCAATCATATTCAGCTCCTGCACCTCCGCGACAGCACTACCCAGTGCCAATATCTCGGCCTCAACCACACTCTGTTTCGGCGCCAGCGCTTCCCCAGCAGCCTTACACATCTTCACAGGCACCAATCTCGTCCTATTCTACACCACAAGCGTATACTCCATATCCGTTAAACAAAATACCGCAAGATTACCCTTACATAAATCCACCTTCGACGTATACTACACCGCAGGCGTCCCCTCTACATCCCCCCCTCTCATCTAGCCAGCAGCCCTTGCCATATCCGCAGTCATATCAGCCACTCTCTGATAACTTGCAAGCTTCAACGCTAGGCGCGGTCCCAGCCCAGACCACCTACTCTTATTATGATCAGCCATATCAGCCCGCGATATCACAACGATCCAATACCCAACATGCGCAAACGACATATCCAGCAGAACCGCCAGCGGATTCCGCCCCGCAGCCGACGCTATTATCAGAGCCAACTTCCGGTGACTTACTTGCCAGAGTATCTGTGCAGGATGACGAAGACCCTGAAGCTTTTTCCTCAGCCAAAGCTCTCGGCGACTATCTCAAGATATTCCCGGAAGCTGAGAACGACCAAGGTTGTCGAGTCTTCAGATACGGGCCTAAGTGTCCGACCCAGTTACTCATGCCGCTCTTTGAGCATTTCGATTTCCTACGTTATTCCATGTTTCCCTATGGCTTTGCAGGGGATTTCTCAATAGCAGATCGTTGGGGAGCTGCCTCATGAAACTGCCAGAAATGCACAGAGGGTCAGCTTTGTGGCCAGTACGTCCTGCATAAGAACCTCCGATTCTATATGTATTTAGAGGTGAAATCCTCGTCTTCGACGTCACCCAAGATCTCATCGAGTCAAGATGCCATGACAATATCGGCTGGAGAGAGGTCAGTCTGCATCACTAGGTTAGAACAGTCCACCGCTTACCTAAACACACTAGTCAATTCAACTTTCATAGAGCTGATTGGAATCTACAATTCTTTCAGTTTCGATGACGAAGAAACCAGACCACAGTCTTCGCGTCTTCGCATACGACGCACTTGTATACCAGAATTATGAAAGTGAAACCAAGTTGAAGTCAACTCCTCTAGATTATGTGTTGGCGCAGCTGGACGATATTTCTACCAATTGGGATTCAGTTCTGAATGCGTCTTCGCAGTTCCTGTTCTCTTTCGTGAGTCACGCATTAACTATATAGAGTCACCTATTTTTGATCTCTAGACAGCGCGTGGAAGTTCTGGAAGAGCGCCTCGAAACCGATCGTAGTATCATTCGAAACCTTCTGATTGCGGCTCAGTACTGGGAAGAATTCCGTCAAACTTTGCAAGCCCAGCTGGAGCGTAACATTTTTTTTAGAAACGTTCACAGTGATCCCCGATGGACCGAGGGGCCGCGATAATTACTACCAACTACTAGCATTTTCTTCTGGACATGTGCAAAAGTTCCGCGGAATTGACTATAGAATCACGACGGAGCTGATGGAGGAAACCGATAGTCTGATTCAAAGAGTATCTGATCTGATCACTGTCGACGAAGGATATAGGTCAAAAGACCAAAATGAGAGTATAAGAAGGTGGCAGTTCTCCGGGAGTATGACGCCAATTGTAGCGATGTGACATCTGCCAGCGGCCAATCACATGCAGTCTGGCAGGCCGTATACGACCGTCACGGCGCATTCATGGCCAAGATCTTGGATGGCGGTCTCAGTGTCGAATACGAACATTGTGGGGTGCGACTGCTGCAACTTGCTATCGAATCCAACAATGTCGAGGTGGTTCGCCTCTTAATTGAACGTGAGGCGGCAGTGAACGTACCAGATATGCGCGGGTGGACAGCCTTGCATTCAGCAGCATATTCAGGAAATCTTGAAGTCATGCTGCTAATTCTTCAAGGACCGACAACAAGGAGCCCATGGACCAGCAACGCTGGACACCCTTGGATCTTGCGACGTTCTATAAACACGATGAGTTCACGAAGTTGTTGGATCCAGAAGGCAAAGTCAAAGAATACGCGTGGATGAAGACTGGCCGGATCCGGATCAATGCCAGCAGTTACCTCTTACCTCGCGTTGAGAGTTCGGCGATTCCTGGGGTGGCGGAGGCTCCGTAGCATGGGAGATGATGCTTGGATCTCATGTTTCCGAGTACAGAAACTCAAATTCACCCAAGCAATGCGTCATATCCAGATTTGTGATATACCAAACACCTACAGTCACCTCGTGGCACCAAACTCCAAGCGGATCCTAACTTCTGCTCAACGGCTGTGAAGTCTCACGTACTCGATTAAGGTGTACTCGAAGAGAACGATTCGTGCTCCGTAATCCACTTCCTTGGCCATTGAGCTACACCTGCACAACCTTAGTCGTTGCTCGTCGTTCCGCAGATTGGAGCGTTGAGGAAGCAGTATCACCACTCAAACCTCTTCATACTCTGTGAACATAGTTGCTCGAGCCGGATCTTCTTCACAGCTTCGCGATGGTGTAACGTTGACAGGTGGTTCATCAACGGGTCTTTCTGTTCGCATATATCGCTCTCTCGCGCGCTGGCAATAGTGGTTGCTGAAATGGCTCGACACCAATGTGGAAGCCTTTCCCTGATTGTTTCCTCGGGTTCCTTCAGTTGAATCACTGATACTCTTTGACGTTTCGTCCTGTTGGCAGTGGGCCGTGAGTAACGACCCGGTCATTTCGTCATTGTGTCAATCCGTGATGAAAGACACAGAAGGCGTAACGTTAATCCCTGGGATGAGATCATGAGGTGCATTTGCAAGTTTCATGTGCGCCGGGATCCTTATCTTGAATTTGGTAAGTCCTTGAAACGTGTGGAGCGACTGTATAATTATCAGCACACGGGTCGCATCGCGGTCGGAGCTGTTCAGTACTCTGCTTTACCTCTTAAGACATAGCTGTCGATGCGAACCAGCAATTTCGTCCGTCCAGTTTCGCGAGCTTTATGTTCGATAAATACACTTTGTATTTCTTGTCTGGATGACTATGTGCTCACAATGGTGCTCTTCCATCCAAAACTCAGTCTACTTCTGGTATGTTCCGTCATAATTTGGAAGTCCCTCTCTTCAGTCCTCGTCATATCAATGCGCGGTAAGCTGCGAAAACGGCTACTACCATTGGGGTGCTCTAAGTCAAAGTTGAGAGACTAACCGTCGCGTACTAGTCAGCAGCGAACATATCATCCATAATGCGACGACAAAATGGAACACCGATATCTTCACCATGATCTCGAGCGACCTTTTCCGTACTACTCTCACGGTGGCGTGGCTCCGCGTCTTCAGAGTAATTGCGTGAACGGGCAGATTACAGGATATTACAGCGCAGAAGCTGCCGAATCTGAAGGTCCAAAGACCAACGCGTTTCTCCTCAACGAAGTCATGCCTGATCTATTGCGCTACTGCGGAACAACTTTCTGGGCAACGCCGAGCATGTCTGCAGCGCGTTCTAGCGGACTACCACGAAATGATAATAGCCAACCACTTTACAGCTTCACACCTGCGCCGCCTTGCTGTGGCCAGTGTGCTGTGTATCCAAGCCGAGCTCAAGTGCTGTATTGGCCGACACCCAATCCAAGCTAACATATCACTGTACTGACCGGATTTAGTGGGCGCATATTGTAGGTTTTCCCCCTATAGTCGATTAGATTATAATGTAACTTAGACATAGCGATTCTTCCTCCATCTACATCGTATTCTATGGGATGTACGCGCAAAATCTGCGTGGGTTTGTCGGACCATGTGTCGAAAGCATTACCATACCATACAGACCAGAAGAAGTATCCTCCTTTTTCGGTGTGAGATTCAATTCTGATACCGTGGTTAACGTAACAGCCCGACCACTGGATATTACCAATCTAGGAGGCAACTGTTCGACAGATTATTTGCGGACAGCATCGCTCGCCTACGAGGTGAAGACCGACATTGGGTACGACCCCTGCGCTCCTGACATCCTACTGCCTCCAGGCTTAAATCGTGCGCATCCTGCGTGGAGAACATGTGTGGCGCCCACTGGGGTGGATATATGGGATCCTCCAAGAGCCTTGCTATCGGTAGCTGGCCTGACGCCGATTGATACGAGAGCATCTCCTACTGACACCCACACTCCGCCAATGCGACCAGTAATGACTATCTCTGCCTCTGCGGGCTCCCAGCCGAAAGTAGATTCCGTTGCTCGAACCTCGAGGACACCTACGCACGACACGGCTACACCATTCTATAGCTCATCCATCATATGGTCGTCGGCCAACGGCGATGAGATCTTATCCAATGACATGATTGTATCCGCATCGTCATCGACTGCTACTCGCTCCTCGATCACAATAGTTTCCGTGAGCAATCATGTCACACTGGCTAGCTCCGGCGATGCAAATATTTATCGCTCAGTCGCAACCATTACTCAGGACAGCCAAGGTCCAGACAAACAATTTTCCGGTCCGCACATACCGGAATGTACCAGTAATTCGACAGCGAGTCTACAAGGTGGAGTCGAAGCTTGTCCATTGTCAAGCAGACCCTCGTTTCCAGACAATGATACATTGTTTTCGCCACCAAACTCAAGGTCTACGAACCCCCACAGCTCATTTGCCAGCTTGTTCTCTAGCGCCGGTAGTCAGCGTACCACAAGCGTTTTCGAAGGCAGCGCGCTAAAGCGGGCTCTCGGCATTCGCTCTGTGACCCTGCTCTTTGTGGGCGTTGCGGTCTTACCATATACATGAAATTCCTAAATCCCCAGTCCCTGAGTATAGTGCGAAGCAGTTCAGAAGTGGGTTCTGCCAATAGGAAGCTAGACCGCCTATATCGAAGGTCAGCGCACATTTCATCGGAGGTCCAATCAATAATGTGAACCTTCCAACATCTCGATGCATGAACTGCAAGAGCCCAAACCATAATTCTCCGTTTCCGGGAACTTTAACACCGACGGCAGCTTAGTGCGATCGACCTCCCCATGCATGAGATGGCGAGTCTTTGCAAAGGAGGAGGTCAAAATCCCGCAGCCACATTCCACAGCTAAAAGTACCAAGGCGACAGTCCGATAAACGCGTTGAGGGCTCTTAATGTCAATTATCGCCTATGCCATGATGGCCACAGACCGATCAACCTTAGAGCAACCGGCCTGCAGATATTCAAGATCTCATTGGTCAGACGAATGAGCTGAAGTGCTCGCCGCACCGAGCAGTCGAGCCACAAGCGATACTCTTCTTAGGATTATCCGCGGAGACGTTGACCTTGGAAGTTGGAGACCCCTTGAACGCGTGGTCTCTCGTCCCGATTTCGACCAAGTCAGCACCGTTGGCACCGTTGGTGGAGCCACTGACGAACGCAAGTATTTGTCTGCAAGTATGTGCCCCGCGTCCTGATGCCAAACCGAGACCGTGGTGTGTGTATGGCGCGCTAGCCAGCACGCCATGCACCTCCTTTTTGGTGCTTGTCCTGATCTTCATCTTCGACGCGCAACGGCTCGAGCCGCACCTATCCAACGGCTGCCCCGGAGCAAGGTTAGCGCTGACTAGTCCCTGACCCACAACGTGTGCCCCAACTGCACCCGGCCCATTGGGAGCCAAGATACGGGCGAACGAGTCGGTGATTGCTTTTCCGAAAAGAGTCATGTTTCCTGCATGCGGTCGATCCGGACATGGCACGCGTACGCATTCCACGAGGCTGCACTATTGAATACAATGCGCGGGCACGCGCTAACCCAGTCGACTCTAGTCCGCTGTTTAGAATTCAGGGTCTAAACTACATGTATATTGTCGCTAGTTCTCACCTGTTCAGTAGCCCGAACGTTTTGACACTCAGGGCCGCCACCGCCGCAGAGGCCTCTTCATGGCAAAGGTCTACATCGTACTTTGCTCTGTGTACTGTCAATGCGAGAGTAGCCCTGTTGTACCATACCGTCTTCCCACCACGATCCAACGCTCCCATGGCAAGGTGCCACAAAAGCCCGTAGAACCCACCACTCCGCAGAACCCTAGTCGAAAAAGGGAGGGACTCGGAGAACGATCATCCAATGACAATGAATGAATGCTACATCGCGTAAAGAATTACCCCACAGACGCAAGCCACTGTAGCCCATGCGGACCGCTGAGGATCCAAGGAAGTGGTGGAGCGCAGGCATCCAGGCCCCGCGCTGGCCTCGGGCTGCCTTAGCTCCAGCTACCTCTCTTCTACGGCTTTAACGTCGCCTGCATTATCCAATGAGGAGCTGGCAGAAAACAAGACTTCCAGTAGGTCGAGCTTCGGTACTCTTCTACATTGCGGCTTAGATGCATGTTGCGTATCTGTGGCTAGACATTTTCCGACAATCTGGGCCCATTCATGAAGCTATGTTTGCCGTCTAAGTTACGCCTTTACGAACTTGATCGGGCGAGATCGTGACCGCTGGTAATGATGGGTAGCTGCACGATACATAAGACCATGCCGACCCTCTCCCACTGTGAACTTGGGTCTTTCGCTCGACCAGCTACGAGCAATCATGCTGTTCTCCTTCTTCCTGGTCCTGCTTGCCGCAGCGGATCTCTCACTCGCTAGACGTGGTCCTCGATTGCGCGGACGTGTTCCTCCTGTTGTCAAGCATGGAGTCTTTCCAGCAAGCCTTACCCCACACAGCAGTGAACACGCGCGCAGAGCTCCGATCAATCGACGTCAAGCTTCAAACTCCACCGGCTGCAGCACAGGCAGTCAGATAACCATCAAAGCACCTAAAACGAATATCTTTGCAGGTTTGACTGATGATGAGGCGGCTGCCGTAACATTGTTCCTTCACGGTCAGAAGAGCCTGAATCTTACAGCAGCTGCGGATGCGACAAGGTATTAATAATCTCAAGATCCCTTGCGAGAGAAAAGCTGAGATCGAGACACGTATAGCTGGGACAACAAAGTCATAGCGGTTGATCTTCTACAGCCGAACAAATCCGACGCACTCTCCTACCTCAACTTGGGCTCGCCAGCGCCAGTTCGGTACGCCCAGGTCCTTGTTCGCTTCGGTGCTACCTTGGAACCCTATCTCCAGGAATTCCAGGTCGGACCCTTACCCGTCAATAACGGGTCAACCACCTTAGCCCCCCTGGACTACATATATAATAAAGGCAAAGGCTATCAACGGATCTATAATGTGGACACAGATGAATTGGCAGTCTTTACGTACGGAATCGGTTCTAATGTTGCTGACATCACCCAATTACTGGTCAATGGAGTAAGTCGATCATTACACATACGGCGTGTCTACTAACCCTCGTATCAAGATCGCCGCAGTAACCGCAAACGGTACCCTAGCTATCGCTGGCAGCACTCCGTTGATCTTTGAAGGCGACAGAGTCTTCCAGTGGAATCAATTCTTCGGTCTCCATACCGGTGCATGTTACGACGAAGAATTACTGCCCACCGGCCTTATGTTCAAAGCAGACATCACGGGCCGTGATCCCTCCAAATGGTCTGTCGTGGGTTGGTACTACAATGGAATCTTCTACGAGTCAGAAGCGGTATTTCGCCAGGCGATCAACTCGACAAGCTTCGCAAAGCCAGGTCCAAACGTTGACGGGGCCTGGGCATGTACAGACTACAATAATGTCTCTTTGCCCCACGACGAGCTCAACCCTCCCGTCCCCGTACAGCCCGACGGCACACGTTTTGCCTTGGACGAGCTGGAGAAGTATGTAGAATGGAGTAGGTTTAAATGAATCTCGGAGACGTTTTTACCAGAGCTGACGAGTGTAAAAGTGGATTTCAGCTTCTATTATTCGTCCAGCAAATATTACGGCATACAACTACATAACATTGCGTTCAAGGGAGAGAGGATCATATATGAACTGGGAATCCAGGAAGCCGTGGCTCATTATGCCTCTGCGTCCGACCCTTTCCAAGCATCGAATGCATATCTCGACAGTGAGTACGGGTTCGGTCAAACCGGTTGGCAGCTCGTTAGCGGCTTCGACTGCCCTGCGTACGCTACCTACCTAAACACCTCTTACTATACAGGTGAGACCACCCATACTCACCCGAGCAGCCTTTGCATGTTCGAATTCGACACTGGGTACCCCATCCAACGTCATACCTCTGTGGCGTATGTGACCGTCACTAAAAATATCGCTTTCATCTTACGCAGTGTCTCAACCGTTGGTAATTACGACTACATGTTCGACTATGAGTTTTACCTTGATGGCTCTATTCATGTCTCTGTTCGTGCATCCGGATATATTGAGTCGTCATTCTGGACTACAAATATGGGTACCGAAGATGGCTTTCACATCCATGACAACTTGGGCGGGTCAATGCATGACCATGTGTTGAACTACAAACTAGACCTGGACGTGGCTGGCACGGCCAACAGCGTTGTGAAGATGGCTTTAGTCCCTACTACCAAAGTGTAAGCGCATCTCGAACTTTATGGCAGACGATCTGCTAAACCAGGCCATCAGATACCCTTGGTCAAACGGTAGAGCATTGAATACCATGACGCTTGATAGAAGCTTCATAGCCACGGAAGACGACGGAAAATTAAATTGGGACGCCAACGATGATATTATGTATGCTGTCGTGAACAAGGATGCACCCAACAAATACGGCGAATACAAGAGCTACAAAATCATGCCAGGCAAGTAAGCAACCCTCTTCTTCCCCACATCCAGCTAACTAGCCTCTAGCCACCGGCAACAGGATCCATCTCACAATACAAAACTCCACCACTCTCGGCCCTTCCGTCAACTGGGCAACCCACCACCTCTACGCCGTCCAACGCCACGACACCGAGCCCCACAGCGCCTACCCCTACAACGGCCGCGACCCGCACGCGCCCGTCGTCGACTTCAATAAATTCTTCAACGGCGAGTCCCTCGACCAGGAAGACATCGTGCTCTACTTCAACCTCGGCATGCACCACATCCCCGACGAGTCCGATATCCCCAACACCGTCTTCACGCAGGCCCATTCCGCCATGGTCATCGCCCCGCAGAATTACCTCCCCGGCGACCCCAGCCGCAGCACCATTCACCAGACCCGCATCAATTTTGTGAATGGGAGCGTTACTAGCGCGCTGGATTTCGGGGTTAGGCAGCCGAGTTGCGAGCTGGATATGAGTGTCACGGCGCCGACTTTGCAGAGTTTTGTTGGGGAGGCGTATGTGCCTAAGTACCCCTATCATCCGGATGCGCAGTTGGTGGGCAACCCGGGAGATGCTGCTTTAGCGGGCATTCCTTAGGGGTCCAGGTGGTAGGTAGATGAGGGATAAGCTTGGGCACATATCAAAGAGCCGGTAAAAGCTTATATGATACAGTGGGATTATTAATGGTGCACCTGATCAGGGCAAAGAGCAAATAGATAGCCGCATTGTCCAAGCTACCTGTAAGACATAATGGAGGGCTTCCAATGCCTCAATTCCGAACCATCTATATATACACATGCATCTCCACAGTCGTCAATGCACTCGACAAAACAGACAATGCAGGAAACCTTTTCTCTCCCCCCCCCCTCTCTCCCCCTCTCGCTATCTCACGTCGCTCCTGCTCAAAGAGGCGCTATACATTGATATATACACAAGAGGAGTTCAGCCCACCCCCCACCACGCAGCACCTCCACCGCGGCCAACAGGCCTACGGGCGAAGACCGCCGATGACATCCAGCCACCGAGTGGGTCACCAGGACTGTTACGAAGCCGACTGACTCCCCCCTACCTAGGCAACAGGAGCGGAAACGAAGTGGGTGGACGAGTATGAAGAGGGAATGCAGTGGGCGGTGGTGATCGGGGTGGTGATCACTATGCTAGATTGATGGTGGGCTACTAACCACTGCTCTCTTAACCTCTCTTGGGCTTAGTACAAGTCTATCTACTGTTCGGGGCTCTCTTCCTTCCTGGCTTGTTGTTGTCCCATTAGTAGCACTGCGCATCTACCGGGAAAGCTTGCGAAAAATCCTCCTCCTATCCACTCCCACACCCGATTAGTTCTGGTGGTAGTCCGCTGGCTCCCGCTCGTAATACAATCCTGAACCTTCCCTTTTCTACATCGTATCCAAAATTTCAAGGCTGGCCCTCTTCACGGTTTAGTAGGCGTGGCATTTTGGCTATTATCGTGTTAAAGAAGAGGCACGACTTCCGAGTGTATTCGTTCCTCCCGGGAACGAAGGGATGGATGGTGGTGGGGGGGGTATGGATGAGATGTGAAGGGGGAAGACAATAGATGGGGATGGTAGATGGGAGGGAGATGGGGATAGAGATGGAAGTTGGGATGAGTATAATCGATATGTGGATTCTGATGCGGGTGTATGATTGATGTGCGGATGGTGGATGGGGAGGTAGATGAAGAAGTAGATGGAGAGAGCATGAAAATGAGATAGGGATGGGCGAAGGGAGAAGGGATAGAGTAGCAAGGGGGATATAGGGGGGTGTGAAGGGGAAGAGAAATAGGAATTGAGAGGGAAATGGTGGGTTTAGTGGATGAGAAGGGAGATGTGAAGACGATAGGGATGGGTGGAAGGAGGAGAGAGCTAGTAGTGAGAGGAAGGTGTAGGGTGGGGGGTTTGGAGAGAGGAAATAGTGAAGGGCTAATTAAGGGGGTGGTAGAGAGGTAGAGGGGGAAGAGGGAACTGGAGGAGTCGGAGCAGTGGAGTATGAGCGAAGGATGAGAAGAGGGTTTGGGATGAGGGGCAGTGGCTGGATTGAGATGCTGTGGGAGATCATTGGTGATTGGAGTTGGCTGAGTGGAGTGCCCTTCAGTCGCCTTATGCTTGGTTGAAAACTAACGCATCCCATTAACTCAAAGCTTCATGTAAACGTACCAGGAGCTATGGAGCAGTATCCAAGCTATGTGGTTTTTCGGGTGCTTCGAGATACTTGTACAAGAGTCCTCGAGCCTGAAAGAGGCATGATGTAGTCCTTGGAGGGGATTATAGCAGGTGAGCTTGATGAATGGAACTTGCGGTATGGTTTTAGTGATTCAAGAAGACTTTCATGGGCTGATTTGCGTAGATAAGTATTCATCACTTGAGAAAGGCTGGAGGTAAGATGCATGGCCCAAGGAGTGGTTGACGATGGCCGTGACATTGATCATAAAGGTAGGATCTAGCTGATGTCTAGGCGATAATGACAGTCTATAGCTAAGGTAGATGATCAAGAACATGGTAAAGACAGACAAGCAACGTCGAAGTAGGAAAATAGTCCCTCCGTAGAGCAGAACACGAATAACGAATGTGTTAGGAGTGAAGCAGAACGACTTGGAAGATAGGGATGAGTGCGACGTCAACCCATTTTCCACCAGACCCATTCAGGCTCCACCAAAACCCTCGTAAGCAAGCTCTGCACCACCGTTTACCTCTTTCCCATGGACAGAGCGCTGGGCTAGCGGCCTGCTCCATCCATTCCATACGTCTTTCTTCGTCTACTGCGACGATTGGCCGATTCCAGGTCCGGAAACCTCATTCTTGGCTGGGGCTGGAAGGATATTCCGACGACGTGTCGTTGAAGCGGCCATTCCTTGGTGCATGTTCTTGTAGTGACTTGCAAGCTTGTCCCTGCGGTGAAAGCCGTTCTCGCCGCCGAATTTGCAGCCAAGCACGTCGCATGGAAACTCGGGAGTCTTGGTGCAATGTTTGGCTCGATAGTGTCTCTTCAGATCACGAAATTGCTTGGCGAGATGGTTACAGTCCGTCTCGGCGCACTTGTATCTCCCCTGATGTTTGAAATGGGTTCCCTCGTGGGAGCAGAGCACCTTGCCGTAGATAGGTTTCAAAGGCAACAATACCCGAGGTAGATTTTCGAGATTCCCAATGGGTGACCAGATACAGATAGAGAAGGTACAAGGTGGTATGCGGCAATACGCTCGGACAAATCTATCATTCATTTGAACATGGATAGCGGGCCTTTCTTGGACACAACCGAGACATGTGCACCCCTCAAGGTTGTCCAAGACAGGGGAGTGGGCCTTGTCGACTCCATCTCCTGGACTGGATACAGTGGCCAGTACTGGGAACAGCAGCTCGTCGTCCGACTTCTCTACCTCAGGGCTGGCATCAAAACGATTCTCACAGACGGATGAGGTGTCAAAATCCACATTGGGTGAGACGTTGACCCTTGGAGGCACAGGAGCTACATCGGCGAGGGCGACATAACCTGTAGCAATACTGCCTGGCTCGATGATAGGTTGCCAGTGGTCGGTATTTGATGCGCGTCCGCGGTACGTTTGGTGAGGAACAGCCGGATCACGCTCAATCCCGTTTGGGTTGGAGGTGTCCCTTGGGCCCTTTCGTCAGCCAGTAAAAAAAAACCTACCAATCCTCGGCGTCTGCTGCCGCAGTCCCTGCAGGTTCGCAGGCGTCGAAGTTGCAGAACATATGCCAATCACGGTGGGCGTTGTCCATTTTGGGTATGAGTGCGTTCCGATAGGTCGGTGAACGGGGGCGTGGGGCTTGATGTTGCGCTGGCAGGGCCCTCTGCGTGAGCCAACAGGCTAGGAAGGGAATGAGACAGGGTTGTGCAAGCTGGTTTCTCAGTGGCCAAAACGCGGTAGAAGCAGTGAAAAGTATGAGTGGGCGATGTGGTCTTCTTGTATTCGAGTCCACTGGTATGAAGGGCCCCTTGTTAAACCTGTCCCATGCGTGACATTGTAAAGTCCGCTAAAGTGGGAGGCTTGGCATTCCCACACGCCAAGGCTCTGATTTTAGCTCGGCCTACTTTAAAGTAGTTGACGTGGGTTTGCCTTCTCATGAGCAGATCAAAGACTATCATAGCAGCCCGATGGTAGACGCAAGGCTGAGATTCCTGGACGCTTCAGCACGTCACTATGCCATCACTGCTCCAGCAACTGCAGCACATCTGATGCTACAGCATGCCCAACTGGCTGAGGAATCAAGTTCACTATCTGGCAAGGGCCAGCCACCTGATACTTGTGGGGCTTGCGGAACAATCGTAGTCACAGATCGAAAAGCTGACACTTTGGCGGGTGAAAGTCAGACTGCTAAACAGCGGCCGAAGGTACCAGTAACTCTGCCTTCACCAAAGCTTATGGCATCACCCTTAGAGATAGACATTTTTGAGATAAAGTGCGCTGCCTGCCATCGCATCACGAGAAAACCTGCAGCAAGATACGGAGCGGCAGGCCGTAATGGCCCACCGAAAAAGCAGGCAACTACCCCAGCTCCCCCTCAGTCAGGTGCTTTGGCTTCAGAAAATCCACCAAACAGGGGCCCGGCGCAACGCCCTAAGGCCAGAAAGCGAGGTGGTCTGCAAGCCATGGTTGAGCGTTCCAGAGTCAGCCGGGAATCGGGTCTCGCATCCGGACCGGATTTGATGGACTTCATGAAAGCAGGTTGATTAGATCACATGACCACTGGCTATCACCCAGCGGAAAGACCCAGCTCTTGCGCACTCTTCATCTCCTCGATGCGTACGAGGGTCCCTTTCTTCCACTCCTGGTACTCGTGCTGTCGCCGCTCGCTGAGGTAGTCCACTCTATCTTGCATCTACTGCCGATCAGCTTGCGTTTGGGCACGAAGGCTTTACCTACCATAGTGCCTAGGCCCGGCCGGAGGACATTATGAACTTCATCGTCATCAATCTCGAGACGCTCGACGATCGAGCTGCTATGCAGTAAATCCTCGCATTCATCACCTGACACTTCGTCTGCCCCTGCGGCCCGAGTTTCGAGGCTCAAGCCGCATCCTTCAGGGACATTTGCAAACCAGTCTAATTCAGTCCATCCATTGCTACTGACCTCCCTCATCCAAGTATTGACGCGAGCAGCGACGTCTGACGTATCAGACGCTTCATCGACTGCTTCCTGGAGTCCGGAGCCTTGAATAGCCTCGATTGCTGCAGTACGCTGCCGAATGAACTCTTCCGGGGTCATCGAAACGCCACTTAAGCGAGTATACACAAGAACATACACCGCGATCACCAAAGCAGCAACGTTGACTTGCTCCACGGGATCTCTCTCAATACGGCGATTCTCTTGGTTCGGCGCAGGCAAGGTTAGTATCGAAGACACACCCGCAAACACATGATGGGGAGCCGCAGGTGCAACAAGTGCCTTGCAGATATAACGGACGAGAGGCATCACCCAGCGAGGCACTTCCGATGCAAAAGCTTCTTGATGGCGGGAAGCTCGAGTCCTCGGAGTGCTCGCCTTGAACAGCGTTGGCTTAACCGGCGTTCTTGGCTTTGCCGGAGTCCTTGGCTTCGCCGGCGAGCTCGTCGGAGTCGAGACATCCCCAGACAGCTTCGGCGGCCTTCCACTTCGCCTAGCACCGGTAGTCAATGCTGAGTCAAGATATTTGTAGAGCTTCTGATAGATCCTCGGCGGACACGGTGGTCGTGGCTGGATCTTCGGTAGACCGAGACTCAGCTTTAGCCTATTTCATCAGATCAAAGATAAATATATTTATTTCGTTCTGTTGTGATGGTAACGAACCTCTCGCACGCCAAATGCGCACATGCATACGACCTCGCAATCTCCTCTTCGACTTTCAGACTGCTCGCTTTACTGCGGGATTGGGCTAGGAGGGATACGGCGAGCTCGACGAGTTCGGGTGGGAGAAGGCTGCTGGATGTTGGGATCAGGCCGTTTAGGGCTTGGATTATGGATTTGTCCATTCTGAAACAGATGTTGGCGAGACTGGGAAGTGGTAAAAGCATGTGCATATAAATCTGTTATAATTAGAAAGCGCGTGGCGCGTTGTCGCGTGATGATTTGGCGTGTCAGCGTACTAGTCTTGATAGGACTAGAGTGAAGGGGCTAGTGTACTTTAAGCTTTACCACCTGGCTTCTTTCGTCTCTCCAAAGTACTTAAAGTATGTATTCAACGGCCGAGTCAGTTGATCAGACTTAAAGTCTTCACGGACTAACTAATTTTTGGCCAAAGCCATAGGGTGAGTGTGATGTTGCCTCAACACAGAGGTGCAATAGTCCCACATACGAATTCAGACATTGTGTCTATGTTCAAGAGAACTTGTGGAATGGACAACGGACGAGCCAACCCCAGGACGGGCACAAAGCCTTGAATCCCAATCCGTCGCATGCGTGTATGTGACTGCTTTGGAAGAGAAGCAAGGGAAAAACAGCACAATCCAGAGCGTGGTTTGATCAGAGCGCTAGCTGGGTTTTCAAACGGTACATGCCGAGAAGGCGACAAGAAAGGCAACCGACTAAGACTGGCTGCGCAAACCGAAAGTCATGATGCATTTCCTCCCACATCGCGACTCTCAGGACCGTAGCGTCGGACATGCGTGCCAATAAGGTGGGAAGACAAAGCGACTTTTCGGTCATCCAATTGCCTGGATCCCAGAATGGAGGCTGTAAGCTGCAACCAGAAGCGGCGCTCGGAGACTTCAGCAGATGCCTGCATGAAACACCTCCGGCAGCGAAGATCTAAATGCAATCAATGCTCGAGTTGATGCCAAAGTCCGATCGCACGCAATGCCGGAAGCCTTGTGTCTGTCGTCTGTTTCCCAAGACCACTATTTCTTCATACCGAACGTTCAAGGAACTTTGTGAGCTACCGTACACTCATGCTTACAGAGGCTGTGATCTACTACAAATTGTTGCACTCTTAAAATTTCCCGAATGACAGCATACTGCTGCAAGTCCTATAAAAGTTACCCAACGCATGCAGAGTGGTGCCTTACAGCCCTCCGTCATCGACTCGTTCTCATAAAGTCCGCCTCCCACAAAGCATCCAATCTAGGAAAAGAGCCATAGGTAGCTAACGTACCCTTGAATACCCACTATCACGCTTTGCATAGGCTCGTGTCGACTAAACTTCGGGCTCGAACTCGCTGTGGAAGTGCATGTTGTGGCTAACGTGAATGCTATCAAGTGGCACAAAATGGGCTCGACTACCCGACTTGCTGGAAGACTCATGCCCCATCTTCGGCGAGAAAGGCCATCTAGCGTGGTGCTTGGGATAGGGCCTCGAGAATCTATTGGACTTGCAAAATATCCACAAGCGGGAAAGCAGACCTCTGCGGAAGGTGTTCCCGCCCGGGTTACCGGCTTGTTTCCTGTGGCGGTTGGCGATGAAAAGCTGGCGGAACGATACAAGACAAGCGATTATTATGGCTTGTCACGAATTAGGGTCGTCGATGATCAGAACTGGATAGGGGGGACCCGGACGCACTTACAAGTCGTCAACTCAACGTTACTCCAGAAGTACATCCACGCAACGTTGATATTCTGATTAGGCGAGTGGACAACAGTTACTCGGATAATCGAAACCGCCATGACAATAACAGTCAAGGAAAAGACAGCCATTAAGATAAGCTTTTTTCGCATTGGAAGTCGGACCCGCCAGACTATCGTGCTGGGAAGCGAGAGAACTGTTATATTGTCAGACCAAACAACTCGAAGCGTAGAACGTATCTTGACCTACTTAGGCAGTCCGTAATCACGTCCGTCACGCAATTAGCAACGCAGGTCCGGTTGTCGAAATGTATCGAGGCCAGAGTACCGCAGTTGGCTTCAAGAGGTCAGTGAATGGCAGTGCTACAGACGCTAACATACCCTCAATTTGTAGGAAAGAATTCCACATACAGCGCCAATGGATATCTTGCCCAGGTGAGGACGGTAACAACCAGGATGCTCCACCACCAGATCTTCTGGCCTGTCACTTTTGACCCTAGCCTCTGGAAGAAGAGCAGTAAAGAGAGTTTAACAGCCCACAGACAGGTATAGAAGAGAGCCGTTATTGGGGCAAGAATATGCATCAAAAGTGTCTGTTCAGCAACCAAGTCAGGGGTAATCCCCATCCGCCCCGATGCAACAGCGTATTGCTCGTATTGCTTGGGTATCACGGTTTGCCAGAGGACTGAGGTGGCAAGCAGCATTCCCCATGCTGCAATAATAACATAGTCTTCGGAGTACAGCCGTCGAAAGGACTTGATTTTGACGTACAAGCGGAACAGCAAAAAGCATAGGGAAACTGCCGCTCCTGACCATAGGAAGCCCTGAAGAAGCCGTTAACACCGTACAAGGAACATATACTGGTGTCGCTGAACTCACGACAAAGGTTGGTTCAGTAACAATTGCATTTCGCGGCGGCGGCGCCGGCTGAGCTGGAGCATCAGAAGCCATTGCTTCAAGTTTCGGTTTGGATGGGGGTAGTGAGAGGGACACAGAGAATAAAGACGCAGAGAACACTGATAGCTCGGCGTAAGGGACATCCTCATCATGGTGCCAGATCTCCAAGATCTCTCTAATTGACTGGACGGGTCAACCGAAGCGGCACGGCAAAAAGTATGCCCAACTTGAGGCATGGTTGCGTCAAAATCACCACCATCTCGGTCATTAGTACCCTTTCTGGCATACTACGCTCATGCATGATCTGCAATGCTTGTATGACTACGCGATCTGCCTGAAAGGACTAGGAGTTTGCATAAAAGCTGTGTCTCGGCCTTCGGCACAGCATAATGATCATACTGCACCTCTTCTAGGCAGGAGTCCTCACAGGCGGGCCCCCAAGGCTTGATATCTGGAACCTCTACCTGATCAAAGTTGTAGCCAACCATGACAGGTAGGGTGAAACAGGACGGTTTCTGTATAGTATATCTTCTCATCTTTCTATGTCTTTGAGAGATTTGAGAGATTTGAGTAAATCGCCACGATTCAAGATGGATCATCCCCAGATCTCTCAGCTTTCGCCGCCTGGGGGTAACCATGTACGATCTGTTGCGCCAGGTAAAAGACCCATTAGCTCGGTGGACACGGTGTACTTAATTGTTGCGTGGCTGGCTGTTCTGGGGCTCTATGTCCTTTGCGATTTTCTTGCAAGGCAAGACTCGTGGCGACGTTTGCTTGTTCTGGGAGCAAGGTGTCTACTCTCTTCCACGGTAAGTCAGCATTGCAGCTTATCTTACAGATCTTTGCGTCTTCAGCAGTCATAAGGTACATATTGCACATATGAGAACATGGTATGCCTCGCCGTTCTTTTTAGACAGCGTCTTTTCTTGATCCGTGTAGCTCGCCTCTAGTTCCCTTTACCTATACCATGGCTTTACCATCTTCATGAACACTAGCACCCCATCCTCGGACAGCTCTATATCTGCTGCTTGCGTTCTCGATCCGCCACCTTCTTCACGCTCAACCATTCCATGCCGAACGTAGATGGTATGGTAGCAGCATCGAGCGATACAACCGTCCGACTGAATGCTATATTACAGATCAATCTGAGGGCAGCCACTTCTTCAGGCATGTTCGAGACTACTTGAAGTTTAGTAGCTCCTACGTCCCGCAGAATAGGGACGCCGAGTCGCCCTGACGTCAGATACGAATTCGAGGACATGGACCTGAGGGCTGGGTAGTCCCCGTCATCTTCCCAGGAACTTTGATGGCGACTGTAGGGCTAGTCGATGCGGCAGCGTTGCATACACGTGGCTAAGATATGGAAATTGTCAGAAGCGTAATTGAACAGGGCGGGTGCACCATTTGGGAACACATCCCTCTCTCGGCAGCGGAGCCAACAGCGCAAGGAAATTCAGTTCTAAAATCAAGGAGCGCACACTCTACTTTCCTTCGAAATTCACCGTTCTTCGAGAAGCTATCACGCAGGAGCAGGCGGACTAGATGCCTTATCCTCCATCTAATTTACCCTGAAGAACTCAAGGCGCCGCACACACTGCAAGGCAACTGACTCCACCCTTCGTAGGGTGTACATCATGACCGCTTATGGTTCGCAAGCACGTCTTGGTGCGCAGGCGCTCAGCTGCATGCAGTCTGCACAAGATCCATTTAGGAAGGAAGGCGTTTGTGCCGCCAAAGATCGACTCATTTGACTTTTTCGATTCTTTACGTTTGGGCGGATCGACTTCTCCGCTTTATGTACTTCACAGGCGAACATGACGTCAAAATCGCAGATCCGGAATGTGATCGAAGCTCAGCCTTCCGTGTCACCATGCCCCCCTCTCTTTTCTTGCCTACCACCGTGATCAATACCCTTGCACAACGGCGCAAGTCCGCTTTCGGCCGTTGCGGCGATGCGCCTTAACATTTCGATCCGTGTCTCCCGTACCGACCTACAAGAACGCCTCCTATGCTGCAACGCCACTTATCAGGCAATCTGCTAAAGCTGCAAGGCAAACCCCGCATGAACCTAGCGTCGAAGCCCGAATTTCGACGCCATGAACGCATGCACTCGTTCACTTAGAGCATTTAAGCGCTCAAGACACTGAGACGGATTTTTAAGGCAAACTCGGATAGCTGATGCGTTTGGGAATGAGTCCTCCTACATAGACTGTAGGCATGTGGGAAACGAGGAAATGCCATGCATACCAGGCATACCACCAATTTTCCGATGTCGACACCGGGATAACTATCGGCCTGACACAGCCAGCGAGCATCTGATGTTGCTATGAAGGACTTTTCTGGGTCGAGCAGCGAATGATGGGAAGCTGCAGCTTCCTGAGCCCAGCCGTAGATCCAACGAATCGCTGTATTGGGAAGCAGCAGCGAAACGCAAGTCGTGAGCATCAGTCGCAGCGACGTGTTCGTACCAGAAGGTATTATAAGCCAGGCAGAACATTGACGGTTTTGTTCGAAGCAGAGGGAGAGATTGGAGATGGTGCTTGTGGTCATGGGAAAGTAGGCGGGTGCTTTGTGTGATGGTAGGTTAGTTGAGCGGGATGTAGAGATGAGAATGGGTACACCTGGGATATGAGGGGGACGGGGAAGAGGAAAAGTGAGATGCCGGTTGAGAGGATTGAGAGAGATGAGGCGGAGGTGGAGGGCGGTTGTGGGAGAGATAGATGTTGTGGTATTGGAGGAGACAGGCGAGGGAGGCAATGAAGACGGAGTGAGAAGAGGATGTCGCGTGTTGTTGACACTGGATCTTGAATCCGCTGTTTGAATGATATGGCGTGTAAGGTTTAGGCCTAAATAGTATTCTGGGAGACAAGCTGTCTAACGGCGCACACAAGTCAGACTAGCCTTTAAGAATACAAGCTAGACCCTGTTCCTAGTGGGAATTGCCTCACAAAATAACCGTGCCGCTTCTTGCGTTCTTTACCGATGAGCGGCTCCGATATATATACATTTTGCTAGCGTAAAGCTCCAGGAATCTATAAAGATTTCTGCCCCACCACAGAGATCAAGTCACAGACAAGACACATATCCTGCTTCGACTTCATAATCGACTGCTTACATGCCTCTTGCCATTGCGGAGTAATGTCCACACCCGAGGCTTCCTTCTCTTTGGCAGAAAACGCAACCAACTTGTTCTCTACACCCATCAAGACGTCGTCGGTAAAGATCTTTCGTTGTTGATCCAGAGGTGGAAAGCGTTTGCCGTCGAGGTGGGACAGACCGTGTTCGCGGAAGCGGCTTTCAAGCTTCGGTATCCAACTTATTGTTTTAGAGGAAGGTGTCAGTACCGAGACGGTTCGTGGTTGTGTGTTATGGATGTCGCCTCGCCTCCTTTTCAGAGGGTATCCTCTTGATAGGAAGGAGAAAGACTTACTCGAGCGTGATATCGGATTTCAATAATTCACGTTTCCATACCCCAACGAACTTCTCTGCTGCAGCTGTTGGTGCAGATGGATTGGCGGCGCTCGGGTAGAGTGTGTTGAAGTCCATCTCGTCCCATTGAAGATAGCCGCCAGGCTCTAGTATAGACCAGTCAGCACAGTCGGGCCTTGAGGCTTGGTTTAGACAACTGATTCCGCCTTTCAAGGAGGGCGGAAAGGCAACCGACGCATATGACGGGGACTTTGTCATGACTTACTTAGCATCTTGATCAGATTTGATAGCAGCCTCATGGGATTGTTATTCCTCACTATCACCACGAAAGCGCGGATGTGCACCACATCGTACTTCCCAACCAGATGCTCTGGGACAGCGGCAAAAGCATCGACGACGTCAAGGGAGACGTTGGCAGGGCAACCACTCTTTGGCTGGAAAGTAGTCGGCTGAGATGTCGAAGCCATCGAATTGCGTGGTGGGCGGCATCAGAGGAAGAAGCTCCAAGATCCAGACCGCATTGGCAGTACCGATATCGGCTATCCGTAGATGCTCGGTCTGCTTCGGAATCATGTTGTGGAGAGCGTACCGTAGTCGATGAGTCTACAACCAGTGCTGGACGACGAGACAAATGAAGTCTTGATAAACGCGTCGAAACGTGTAGTCATCGCCGTTGGTGGATGTCATAATTATGTCTTTGCTATTGTGTGCGCGGTCGATCTCAATGGGGTTTCTGGCAGGGCTACTTCGGTAGTCGGGGGTCCTGATTGTATGTTGCAGTGAGGGTTTTGCACGAAAATTAGTGTTATGGAGCTCTTGGGGTGATGCTCGTTATCAGCTATCCTCGGTCAGCTTCACAAAGTCATATTTGTAGATAATTTTGTTGGATTAGAAGAGTACCATAGATTTTTGAGATGCGTATAATATTGCCAGAGGTGAGTTCCAAGTTGTAGCGGCAAGGAAAGCAACAAGACTGTGGGAAGTCCCGATGCCGAAGCCGACGGCCGCACAACACCTTTCAATGTGTCCAGGTTCTGCAGTAAAGAAGCTCAAATCAATATGTATACTAGCTTATGAGGGTCAACTTCCTCCTCTGGAATGAAAAGGGCCAGCTGTGCTGTCCGTCAAGATCAGACGGGCGAATCCATCCGCTTTATTGCCCTTCCAAAGCACAGCAGGGAAGCTGCATTATGGAGGTTGCGCAGCTCAAATTACAGAGAAATCTCGGCGCTTAACACGATTGAAGTATCTGTTTGGAATTGCTTGGCATGGGTCAAAGACATTCAATCAACGCTTGACGTAAAGGTGGATTTTAGTGGGGAAGTTAAGGGCTCAGCTAGAGAGTGATTCTGCATGAAGCAACCATGCTATTCACATCATTGGGAAGGGTTCTGGATGTGGCGGTCAAGGTGTGCCTCTTCTGAACGATCTCCCGTTCGCAGGGAGATAGTTACTTTACCTTATCGCTGTTCCTTCGGGATTCCCGTCCGTGCAGCCTTCTCGCGGTGGTACTAGCCTTTTTGGACCGTTTTGGGGCATCCGCCCGTTCCGGCGCTTGTGCCGTACCCTAGTCCTGTCTGCCGGGTCGCCTGAATCCTTTCGACTGTCCAATCACGTTCTCGGGAGGCATCATTGTTGCTTCCCAGGCATGAGTCGATGCACTCAAGAGTCAAGACACTGCCAGAAAGGGTCGCTTCCACACATTGACCAATTAAACCGGTCGCCGCCCGCTAGGGATAGAGAGGCTGAACACGAGCGCTATAGAATTGGATGAAGCTGGCTTGCTCCGGCCTTAACGCCCCGGCAAACAAGCTGTGCAGCTTGTAGTTATTCCACACTACCTTGAGCACCGACTCTTTCGCAAACCAGTATCGAGTCAAGAATCGAGCAGCTAAACCATTGATTGCCCTCTGATGTTCCATGTACGCACGCAGGAGTAGCCGGGCAATACAGGGAGTTTACACTCATGGACTACTGTCGGGGCCGTCTCCACCTATGTCGATCTTCTACCTGTTATGCTATCGTAGTATGTCTTTGCTCCTGTGTCAGCAACGACTGACTAGGGGAACTGCCAGCCGACGACGCCCAGGCGCCGACACTTGATGATTCAAGGACAGCTTGCGAGTGCAATTCTCGGTCGACAGCATCTCTTTGGATGCACAGCCACTATACAGCACATTCCATACAATGCAAGACTTCTATGATCAGCCGCTTGATGCGCCACTTTTCTCTGCTAAAATTCCAGTCGTCTGAGATGCGCCGTGCATAGAGCTGAAAATCTAGGATTTCGAGGTTCGGCCCTGCTGCCTTGGGAGAGCGAGATTGTGGGAACAGACGAAGCCGTTAAGAAGATCTCGTGGAATGGTCGGCTTCGAAACCTGAGAGGTTGGCCTGGGATCACGCGAGGGATCTGCCTTCATCGAATCAGTCCGTAAGGAGAGTCTCTCGTAATGACCTCTTACCGGGAATTTTACCTCTTAGATCGGAGTCATCCTAGCGCTCCATATTCTTGCGCTATCTCTCCTCCGCCGGATAAGGTCTTTCATCGCATACGCCAATTCCCGCATAAACATAAATCCAAGAAGCAATGATATTGCCAGCCCTATAGCACAAATACAAAGCAGAGTAGCGACGCAGAACCAAAAGCTCACCGGTTGTAAAGCGGCCCATGTATCCCGACCAGATCCACCGGCGCCTGTTGCCTGAAGACCAACTTGCATAGCGCTCAGCACGACCGACAGAATGCCGAAGAAGAACAGGATAGGAGCGTAGAAACGGGCAAAGTACTCGCCGTATTGGCGGTGAACTTGGTAGAATTGGAAGCGATGAAGGAAGACTTTGGCCCAGAAGTTCAGCCGCGAGAGCTGCAACGTTCCGTAAGAGTAGCGTGGAGAAACCTCGTCGTCCTGGATCTCGCCGAAGCCAGTGATGAATCGATGGAAATTTTCCAGGTTGACGCCGTTGCTCTCGAAAGGGAGAAGGTGAGCTTGTCTGGCTATGCGGAGATCGGATTCGTGTCGTATAAGGTAGCAGTATGTCCGCATGTAGCCAAGCGCCGCTCTGGTAAGGGCTTGCTGGGGCTGTCTGTCTGGGGATTTTGATGCGAGACTCAATTCTCTTGGTAGGAGATGCGTCGCCCAGAACGCATGATTAAGCATATATGGCGGGATTGGCTTGATGAAGACGCGATTGTCGGTCCACACAAGATGTAACTCTGGGTTTTCGGTAACAACGATGTCTCGGCCTTTGACTAGTAATTCATGTAACGGACTGATATGCGAGCTGTTCTGAGTCGCTACTAGCCAAAGATGTGGTGCTAAGGTGTCGAGATCTGGGGTAACGAATTCCTGCCTCAGCTGTTCATGGAGGCTGCTCGCGGCCAGGCTCGTTCGTGGTTGTCCTGGCAGGGTTGCCCATCTTGTGCTGTCGGTCCGGACAAGAGCGCGCGTGTCAGTCGCACCTGGTTTTGCTCTTTGGAGTTGATGGTTCAACTGGTCCTTTTCATCGAACGGTGCTAGCATACCCTTTGATTTCAGCGATAAAAGGAGGGTCGACCTCGGAAAGTGGTATAAGGAAATTCGGAATCTTCAGATACTGGGTACGAAGTAGCCTTCTTATTCTCCGGGCCGATCCTAATCTCCACCCTCTTGTGTCAGGATAAAGTATGCAAGATGCCGCGATTTGGCGCTTGATGCAGGGGTGCTGTTTCGAAATCTCAGCCTTCAAAGGTGTGAGACGTCTGAGCGCAGCAATGCCTCCCTAAGCGCCCTCAACGTACTTTGAACCCATACGCAATCAAACCTTCGAGAATCGCTGACGACTCTTGCACGGCAAGGTCGAATTTCACGCCTCAAAACCCACTCAGTAATCGGTTAAGTCGCCGACTTCAGACTGTATATATTAACAATGCAGCAGCGAGAAGGGAAGCCTCAAGCATGGGTCTACGTGTGAAAATAGCATCCCTACTGACATAGAGGCTCGGAAGATGGCGAGTTTCACCTATAGAGTTGTACTTCTGGTCCAGCGCTATATGATTGGATAAGTCATTCATTACCTTCTTTGGACTACTAAGATAGTAACATCAGTCTCGGATCCAAGGTTGACACATCTGCACTGATCGCTCGGCCATCTAGCATCATTTCGCTCATGACCTTCCCGGTTGCAGGTCCATTTGATATGCCCCAGGAGTCATGCCCTGATGCAAGCCATAGGCATCTAATGCCTGTGGGCCCCACCAAAGGTCCTATGTCTCGCGCTCGGCCAACGACCATAGGACGGTAGCATGCTTGTTTTGTTACAATTTCTCCTTCGCGTATCGCTTTCGATATGCTACTAATGTCTTTGTAGATAGTGTCACAGGTTGTGGGATCGAATTCTACCATATCCGTCGTTTCCGGCAAAGGAATGTCTGTATCACTGGGCCCGCATGAGTAGATCGTACCATCAGGACGGGAGTAGATTTCAGGAGGTACCCGCTTCTGGGGTATCCGCGGATGCAATTCGGGAAATAGAACATATGCTGAGACTGGTTCTCGAGGACGGACAACGATGCTATGATTCCTCGACTCCTGAATAGGAGCTCCAGGTAACAGCTTTACTGTCCATGGACCTGCAGCGATCACGACGTCTGAGGCATGGAGCTCGCTGCTGTCTGAACTGTTCTTCGGCCGATAAGTCACAGACGTGACCTGACTGCCATCCTGGTTATAGTTCACGCTGGTTGCCGAACCTGGAACTACCCTAGCCCCTTGTTCTTCGGCCAGACGAGCAATCTCGTTGGTGAAGAGATGTGGATGCACCTGCGCAGTATTCGCTGGATGACCAAGCTCTGTGTAAGACGTGATCCTGTCAGCCGAGATCCAGTCGAGTTCTGGCGGATACTCCCTATTCGACGGTTTCGAAATAGTATGGGAATGGAAGTGCGATCTGCTTTCCTTGGCCGTAGCGTGGCCTACAGCCTCACCCATGGCATCCACATCGGCGCAGTGTACGTTGCGAAACCCCCAATGGTCGGCCCCGTCGTGCGTCTCTGCAAGCTCGCTGTGAAGACGGTAGCTCAGAGGTGCTATACAAGAGGGATCCGCCCAAGTAGCAATGACACCCCCTGCTTTTCCAGAAGCACCACCGCCAATGCTGCTCGCTTCTAGCACCGTTACCGAGTGAGTGCTTCGATCATAGCGAGGATGGCGGGTGATATAGTAGGCAATGCAACAACCGACGACGCCTCCACCTGCCCCCGTTAATTTCCTTTGTGCTTAGAGATCATCCTCGCTCACGACTTACCGATGATTACCGTGTGCTTGTTCTCTGAGAGTGAGCCCATGCTCGTGATGATATGATCCGCTTGCTCTTTGGCTAGAGGTAGGTCGTTGCTCCTACGGCGTCGGAGTCGGCTGCCTCGAATAGTACTGGGACTCGCTCCGCAGGGGCTGAGGTGCAAAACATGCAAATTCTAGAGATGTAAAGAGAGTGTTCATCTCCTTGTCACGCACCCGTTATTTCTCTGCCATAGACAATGAAATTCTGTAGGCCACTGAATTTCGACAGATAGAATCCGTCAAGAGCTGAATGGGAACACCACTGTATTATTTTGTTCCTATGTGCGCACTTTATACTTCTAGCTCTTAACAGATTGGGATCCTCCAAGACTAACCGTAAGGACTCTCGATCGGCACTTTATTATGCAGCTCGGGAACGCATCCAAGGGTACTTTACTCATTCGGCCCGGTGCATCCACTCATCACAGCCGTCCCGAGAAGTTTGAGAAGTCGAAAATGATTGGTAGCGACTTCCTAGCGTCTATGTTCCGGGTCGCATGTGCATCAAAGTCCATCAAGCGATCGAGAGTCGTGTCATCGCCACCGTTGTACACGAGATACTAAAGTAAGATAGTGTTGCCACCATTCATAATTCAGATCACTTCCAGGGCCTTATTCGGTCATGAGCGCTAAAGACCGAATCAGTAAACCTCCTGGAGCTTTTCGCTTCAGTAGATAGGCCCTCGCTCACAGGTCTCTGTCTCAAAGTATACCTCCTTATGGGAGGTTGCATGACACGAGAATGATTGGCGGAGAACCGTTTTTCGACGATGTACTTTACAACGCAGACGACCGGCCCAGAGAAGGTTTGTATAAAACAGGCTACTTTTAGTGGTGGTAAGTCTTCGATCAGCTGCCTTATCTATTAAGTATGACCCAGTCCTCGCTTTTCCGTCTGTGAAACAACCGTGGATCACTTATCTCCTCAGTGTTATCGCTCATCACATTAAGCTGTTCTGCGCGATGTCATCGTACCGTCGATGGTGCGCACTTGATGTGTATAATCACTTCCAAAACGAGGCTCAAACAGTAACCCCTAAGACTTACCTCCTGCGGCGCTTCCAGGGACCAGGATGCGCATTCCTGGGCACTAAAAGCCTCACCCAACGAAGATCTGACCGCGCCCGTAATGGGAAGGTTGTGGTTGCTTGGTGTGATTGGTTATCTGATTGGTGACGCGGCTCTTACCGATTCGCTCCTAAAAGTGGCGTATTGTGAACATCTTACCGGGGGGGCTCAGGTCCGCTCCCGGCGTCTAGGTCTATTCAAAAGCTGATTTCTTTCGTTTGTAATGCAATGACAGGCAGTGCTTTCAATTGCATGCTCTGCCTGACATCATTGCGGCAATGGTAGAAGTACTGAGTCTATGAAGATGGTAAGTTCAAATTCAAGAAGCAGAGACGGAGAGAAAACTGATCAAGTAAGACTGTTGAGCCAGCAGTGTGTTTCGGAATCAAGACCCTCTACACCGCACCCTGCGAACAATGCCCACCCGGGTCTCTTGTGGAGTATGCGTGCTTTAGTGGCATGCATCACGGAGGGTAGCTGATGGAATTAGTGTAATAGCTGTCCACGGCATTGGCGCTCATCCCGATCGAACATGGACCTCTGGCGACGTGAATTGGTTAAAAGACGAGAACTTGCTCCCTCGAGCCATCCCGAACTCCAGGATCCTCCGCTTTGGGTATGAGTCCCAGTGGCTAGGAAGAGATGCAATACAGCAAAGGCTCTCGCTTGTTGCGGACCAATTGCTGCGTGGCTTGATGGAGTCAAGAAAAGTACCAATCGATCGCCTTAAGATCCTGATACCGTCAGGCTGAGGATGTGGCAGGAATGTCCATTAAGGCCAATCGTCTTCATTGGCCATTGCTTTGGGGGGATTGTCATTGAAAAGGTCGTAATGTCGTTCCGCCAAGAAATGTGCTCGAGATGCTGATGTTCATAAAAGGCGCTGGTGTCAGCCAAGCTTCATGAGGAAGATTATCCGTCGATTTTCAGATCAGTAGCAGGTGTGATTTTCTTGGGAACGCCGCATCGAGGGTCGAAGTCGCAGTCAAAAGCGTCGGTCATAGCTTCTATCGCGTCAGCTGTCTCTTTAGGGGAGCACAGCAGCCTACTCAAAGTCGTGGACAAGGACTCAGAAATGCTGGCGGACCTCTTGCATGATTTTACCCGCACCGTCAATACCATGGCCATCCCCCTTTTCTGCTTCTTTGAACAGCACAAGTCTGATGTCGCTACAGTGCTGAAGTTCAAGGGCTCGAAGATGCTAATGCCCAGCGTGAAGGTAAGATAGCAAGTGTCTAACGAATCCAATAACTGAGACTATCTGATCAGGATGCTGTCGTTGATGAACAATCCGGCTGCCTTGATGGCCATCCCAAGCTTGGACTGGCAACCGATCACTTTCGGATGAATAGGTTCTCGGATCCCCAAGGACAGCAACTACCGCCTCGTGTGTGGACAGATCGTAAGATTTGTTGATAGTGCTCCAGGTCGAGTAAATAGTCATAGAATTTGTGAGTGTTATCGGGCTAGTCTGTGCTTGAAGCTAATGGAGTTTCTCTCCAGTATTACCCTCCCTACAACCCAGTCCTGGCGAACATGATGCATCGAGCTACATGGGGAGCCTTTCCGGGCTTACTCTGCATGAGCCCATTACCTTTGGAGAACGGGATCGGGCCAGTGTCCAGGCACTGTTCGTCACAGACGCTACCGACGACATGCAGATGATCGCGAGCAAGAAGGACAAGTTGCTCGCAACTACCAACGTTTGGGTATTGAACAATACTACATACTTGAAGTGGCTGAATGAGGATCGTTCTCGAATACTCTGGCTTCACGGCAATCCTGGGAAAGGTAAAACAATGCTTGCGATTGCCATGATTGAGGAATTCCAAAGGACAATGCAGTCCTCCGGGAACAGTCGTGACAGCTCAAGGCGGGCTTTGGTGTACTTCTTCTGTGACAATCAAGACGACAGACGAAAAACCGCGTCATTGATCCTGCGGGGCATAATCTATCAGATTCTCTGCCAGTATCCGAATCTTGCTGTATACCTGACAAACGAATACGGAAAGCAACGCGAGCAACTCTTTTCCTCCCGAAATTCTTTGCAGTCGTTATGGAGAGTTCTCCATTCGATCATCAAGAACTCAGAGCTTCTGGAGATCTATATTGTAATTGATGCGCTCGATGAATGTGACGTGGATTCAATGGAGACTTTCCTGGCTCTTCTCGAACCATATGTCGACCCTCCAGAAGATGATGTCCGCCTAAGCGATGAAAGCAACGTGACCTGCCACATGAAATGGCTTTTGACAAGTCGGAATGAGTTGAGGATTAAGCAGCCACTGACAGGCTCTCCCGCGATTAGCTTGGAAGAAAATGCTTCTCATGTGGATGATGCTGTACATAAATTTATTGATGTCAAAATGAAACAGTTGACCAAAATCAAGCACTACGACGAGACTTTAAGGAATTTGGTTGAAGAAAAGCTCCGCGAGAAAGCCGAAGGAACCTTCCTATGGGTAGCCTTAGCTTGCCGCGAGTTGTCCAAGCCATCTGTTCTGACGGTGAATACAGAGGAAGTACTTTTACAATTACCCTCAGGCATAACGCCTTTATATACCCGAATCATGGACCAAGTCCTGGTTTCCAGTGATGAAAGACTGACCCTCTACATCAAAAACATTCTGCAATCCATGGTCGTGGCCTTACGTCCTTTTACTTTACCCGAATTGGCTGTTGCCGCTGGTCTGCCAAAGCAATATCATCGCAACCTCCGAGTGCTCGAAGAATATGTGGAGCAATGCGGTTCTATGGTAACAGTCCGCCAACGGCAAGTTCACTTCGTGCATTTATCGGCCAAGACCTATCTACGGCAGGCCCAATTCATTCACTTATCTGCAAGGACACATCTCCTTGAGAACGGTCGAGGAACTATAGTGTCGAAGGATCTTCGGACTGAGCATCGGATTGTAGCGATCCACTGTTTCAACTACATTTGCACTGAACTGCAAGGCCCATCAAAAGCTAAAGAGGCTTCGCCTTTAAGGATCGACAAATCTTTGCACACGATGAGGACCGAGAATTGCGAAATTGCTTGCCTGGAGTACCCAATTCTTTTTTGGATGGATCATGCCAGGAATGCTCCAGATGATATTGCTGATGACTTCAACTTGGATGCAGAATTCTTCGAATATGATTCAAAACAGCGCCGTGTGTGGTTCAATACATACTGGTCGAAAATCCATGCCGACCACGAGCCACGCCCTGAGGCGTTCACACCAATGCATCTAGCTGCTTACGCGGGCTTGGCGTGGCTTCTGAAGAAGCTTCTGAATTCAGGGCGCTCGTCGGATATCCAATCCCGTGATTCACAAGGTAATATACCGCTGCTGTGGGCAGCGAGAAACGGTCACGGCTTGGCGGTTCGACTAATGTTAGAAAGGGGGGCAGATGTTGCTGCAGAGAATTATGAAGGTGTTACAGCGCTATACTGGGCTGCCAACAATGGACACGCTATAGTCGTGGAGCTGCTTTTGAAGAGTGGAGCCAACTGCAGGCCGAAAGATAAGGTTGGATGGACTCCGCTGCACCGTGCAACCTTCAACGAGGATATTGGGGTTACTCGTATACTTCTGGAAAATGGCGCTGATATCGAAGCGAAGGACAGCACGAAATGGACCGCGCTCATGCGAGCCGCCACTATTGGAAGTACGGAAATCACGCGGCTTTTGCTTTCCAAGTCCGCAAGTCTCGCAGTCAGAGACATGGAAGGTTGTACGCCCCTTCACCATGCCGCCGCAAATGGGCACTCCCAGATCGTCAAGCTCCATCTTGAGTACGGAAGCGATCCGGAAGCTAAGGACAATGAGAACTGGACTCTTCTACACCATGCGGCGTGGAATGGACATGAGAAAGTTGCGAGATTGGTGCTTAAGAAGGGAGCGGATTTGAATGCAAGAGCAGATAACGGCTGGACCGCCCTGCATCAAGCGAGTTGGAATGGTCATAGCACCGTAGTTCGACGTCTACTTCAGGAGAGTGCAGATCCGAACGAGACCGATGACCAGGATGAAACGGCCCTGCATCAGGCTGCTTGGCGTGGACATGCCAATGTCCTGAAACTTCTTTTGGACGAAGATGCAGATCCCAATTTGAGAGATAAAACCGGCCAAACTCCACTCCATCAAGCGGCGAGTAATGGCTTCAGCGCGGTAGTTCAATTGCTCTTGGACAAGGGGGCTGACCCAAGGGCTGAAGATAACGACGGCCGCAAACCTCACTCGCTCGCCAAGGAGAACTTCCACCACCCTACTGCCAAAGTTTTACGAGACAAGGAGACAGAGATTTATGGTCAGGAAGTGCTTCCAGATACAGAGAATATCCCCAAAACGGCTCATCCGGGCTCACACCTTGATGCTGCAGTTATAGCGGTCCTTTCTGCTGATCCGAGTACAGCTTCCATTGTGCCCTATGGGCAAGCAGGCTTCTCAACCCCCTCGAAAATATTGCTGAGTGTCAATGGTAAAGTCAGCACGTACTTCATGAAAACGGGCCCAGATGGAGAAATGTTCAAAGGAGAATTTGAGTCATTATCAGCCATCTATAGAGCTGTTCCCTCGCTTTGCCCTTGCCCTGTAGCGCATGGAAAGCTAGCAGACTCCTCCGATTACTTCCTTATCACCGACTTCATAGATATGGAGGCTACCAGTGGGGGCCAATCCTGTGGCCTTTCCCTTGCGCAAAAGCTTGCACAGCTGCACAGCACACCACCACCGACTCCCAAAGGCTACTCAAGACCCATGTTTGGATTCTACGTAATGACCTGCGTCGGACGGACGCCACAAGATAATTCCTGGAATCGCTCCTGGCCCAAGTTCTTTGCTGAGAAGCGTCTTCGCGCAGTCTGGAGGACTGTGGAAGAAAACCACGGTACCGATGCTGTGTTACGTTCCCTACTGAACCGCGTGGTTTTGGAAGTTGTCCCTCGATTATTAGGCAACGGACATCTTGGAGGTAGGAAGGGAATCCAGCCAGCGCTAGTGCATGGAGACTTATGGTCTGGCAATAAAGCTCGCGGAAGAGTGGGAGGCAAAGGTGGGGTTGAGGATGTGACGTTCCATTCGAGCAGCTGTTACGCGCATTCCGAGTATGAGTTGGGGATAATGAGGATGTTTGGTGGGTTCTCTGCTGGTTTCTTCAAGGAGTACCATCGCATAATACCCAAAACCGAGCCGAAATCGGAGTACGATGACCGGTTATCTCTTTACGAACTGTAAGTGAACGTCTCGCACATTACACTCTGTTGATGAAGCCCCTAATTCTGGTTACAGGTATCAATGGTTGAATCATTACGCGCTGTTCTCTGGTGGGTATCGGGAGGATGCCATGGAATGTATGGAGAAACTGGTCCAGAAGTACGGGAAAGAGGATGATGAAGAAGATGACGATTCAGATCTCTCTTGAAGAGACACCGCATTGCTGTTCGACATGTGAATACAATGAACACAGACAATCGTGCGCAAACTTATGCCCAGTTCCTCCGGCACGAATTCCTTTCATCAGGTTATCCATGGTCCGACACTGACCAACCGGAGCATCCAGTCAGCAGTCTCAGCATTCCAGAAGCGTTTGCAAAAGATACAAGTCGAATCTCAGAGCTTACCACCATGACAAGCTAAGAACAGAGCTCGAGCGGGAGCCGGCAGTATGGGGTGGGAGAGAATCCCAGAACTAGCGACGTTGAGAAAGGATGCTCATGAGCTGGTATTACGAAGAACAACTCGTCACTTCGTTACGGATGAAAAACGAAGGACCGCGACCGTAACCGTAGGGTTCCCACAGGATTCGAGAAGACAGGGAGAAGGTCAAGAGCATTGAGCGCCGCAATGGCGGGGGCCGTAAATGGAGAATTTTGAGAAATAAACGACGATAGGTAACGTGCTTTGATTCTACGGCATCACGTGCACCATCTTTTAGGTAAACTTGAAGTTCTCAACCAATGGCATCGCGGATTGCAAAGGACGGCCGAGAGTCTCTCAAGTATAACAGACACCGAAGTCAGTTTAGCTGGTTGAATGAACTGCTTTGGTTATCCAATTCATCGTGGTAGCTACCCCAAGGAGAGCTTGAGAGCCGTGAAAAGTTTGTGCGAGAAGTATGCAGCGGACAAAGCTCACGGCGTTTTTTAGGAATCGACGACTTTGGTGATATCACTGCCAAGAACCTGTCCCACAAAGGCAGAATATCCATGATCACCTTTCTTTGTAGAATGCCCACCAGCATCAATTCCCATTTGAGAAAGTCCATCCACAAGCATCACACCTGCCAGCACATCTCACATCTCTCCCATCCCTCCCTATACCTCGATCCCACCATTTCCCATCTCCATATCTCGCTTCACTCCTTCCTAACCACTCAAACCTAAGAAGAATACTATATAGCGTTTAGACGCTTTCCTCACAGGTTCTCTCCGCTAGACTATAGAGCCTGGAGCTATATTGCGTGAAGTCGTTTTATACAACAACGCCTAGAGACGGCGGGATGCCCCGTGCTAGAGCATGGGATGAGCAGAAGTTTCCACGATATAAAAGAGAAAATTATTTTCCGCTTGTCACTACGATTGCAATACTCCTAGGAACACTAACACCATATGTAAAGTCGATGTCTTAAATTCTCTGCTACGTCTCTACAGACACCTCCAAGAGAGTCTTGACTTACGTGGCTGCTATCTCCATGAGCGCGTATCTCTATTTTGTGTTTCAAGAACGTATGCAAGATTGGGGATGGGGGCGCTGGAGACTAGCGTGCAGGAATGGGAGCAAATATCAAAGTATTGTAGTGCAAAAGGTGGGGGGGTTTGGTAGTGGAGGCGATCTCTTTACGAGGATAGGTTGAGGAGGCGGGATATTCATTAATTATATGAAACAGTTCTTTCATTGGGCTGTAGGGGGCCGACCTGATTATGCTATATCGTGGTACTAACTTGAAGTCCGTCCGCTTCAAGATCGGATTCTTCCGTGTGAGCCATAGGGAGATGCTTTACCTATACATTGATTGGGGATTTCTTATAGCTTCGGTTGGGTTTGGTTTATGTTTCAGGTGGTGTAGTACTGAGTAGGAGGGGCTTGATTTGACCGATTTGGACGTTTTCATCTTACTCTTGCCCCTGAAATTGGACGCTCTGCTTAGGGGTTTTTCCAGCGACGTACGCGAGGATGGTGGCAAGGTAGTTGTTTTTTTGGTGGATGTCTCGACAGTATCGAGAACTGTGGATAGGGAGGAGAAGCTGATATGAATAGGCATATCGTAGAAGATAATGGCCTTTATATCTTGTCGAGAAGAGCAAAAGGAATTGCGTTGAATTACATTGAATCAAGCCATGTACAGATCGATGCAGAGTATCGGTCTATGAGAAGTGAGAAGGAAAGCAACAACCTCGAAAAAGATATGCCGCAACGCAAGTTTGTGTAGCTCTTCATCGAAAGGACCGTTGATTGAATTACTATACCTGCCGTGCGATCATGGTCTCAAACTTCGGCCTCTCGCCGAAAGACGCCATCTGAAATTTCAGCGACCATAGGACAAGTCTTCTAGGATACTAAACATTTCAATAAGCATTCGTCCTTTCTACAAGTTTCCCAATCTCGCTTTCAACCTGCGGACACTGCTCCATCGCAAACACACACCCCGAGGCCTCAAAGACCACCAATCTCTCACGCTCTCCATCCTCAATCCTCCGGCATACATCTGTAGCACCGAAGACTCCGCAAGTCGAACCTCGACCACCTGATCTCCACCGCCATAACATAACAATTTTCCTCTCCCCACCTTGTTGAGCAAATCTCCGATCTGTGCGGGCGTCTTACGGTCGCCTTCAGCCGCAAGAGCTTGTAGAATGAAACTCTTTTGCATAAAGGATAGGCAATTATGCCGCTTGGCGAGCTCGTCCACGGCGTATCGATCAGTATTTGTAGCGAACACGTCGTCGATGTCGGGCGAATTGAGGAATTGTGGGGAAAATAGGCCGGTGCGGGCGCTGGCAATGATTGTATCGTGGGAGCGTGGGATGAAGACCATGAATCGTTTTTGACAGTCTCGAGGAAGCTCTGGATAGTAGAGGGGTTGCGTTAGTACTGCATGCTCGGATGGGGTGGCTTGAGGAAGCTGGGTTTGGGGGTTGTTGGTTTGCCCCTGTTTGGACAAGCCGCGCAGCTGTGGATAGAAGGGTCAAAGATGCAATTCTTTCGGTATGAGTAAATCGTGTATATTCAGAGACTCAGTAGATAGCGCCAAACTTCATGTTATTACTGTACCGAAACGGAGCACCTATGGTGTATTTAATCGGAGGTTTTACCAACTCTTGCACTATCATCCCACCCATGCTGACATTGTACATGAAATTGGCGATTTGTGGTCCAGCCAATGCTGTCAAAAAGGTCTACAGCGTCTCGAACCATCTCGGATTTCGAATAGCGTAAGACTAGTTTGTCGGATTCACCAATGTCTGCAGGATGGAGATAAGATTAAAGACAGATCCTCCGAGAAATGTGCGAGGAAAAACGAATCGGGTGGTCGGAGATTGGTCTGGTAAGTGAAGGGCCATGGGTACAGACCTCTATTGTCGAAGATTACACAAGAAATATTTGGTGCCTTGATCTTGCTCGAAAGCTTTCGTCTGACGCTGTCAGACATTTTTCGGGTTACCAAATCCAGTTATCCACTACAAGGAAAAGGTCCAGTAGGGATCAGCGTTCGCGCATATCGAGAACCTTGACAGAAGGAGTATCGCTAGATTAGCTATAATGTGCGCCTCAACGAGACTGAGGTAGGCGTGACCGATCACCAATTCGTTCGCACCATCGCCATGGATCTCGTATGCAATCTTGAAAGGACCGATTTTGCCTTTGGCCACGTCTATCTTGTCTTTGGTGTTGTGTTTCAGGTCTCAGATGGTCTTTCTATACTCGGGATGCTGTAGTAGCTGAATGACCGTGAGAGGAGGCCAAGATCGTGCAATGATAATCAGCATGGTAATTCAATTGAGAGGGAGGTCACCCGTACATTGTGTTTGAGCTTTGAGAAGGCTTTCGAGATTCGATGATAGAGACGAGGGAGCGCGTACGTCCAGGGCTTGATTATGGCCAATACCAGGATAACCGTTGATGCTCGATCAGAAAGATGCTGATCCTGACAAGTACGCACCCTTCGAGATGTGGGAAAGACTGATAAGCGCTCAGAGAGTGGTGCGGAATGCAAGCAAGGATAGAATCGAGTTCCTGCCAGAACAGAGAGAGAGCCCACATATCAATATCACAGTCCTATGGAATCATGACACGAAATTGCCCAGGTGTAGACACATGTAGGCGTGCACACAATCCATCGACATGTACATATGTTGGCACGACTACCGCATCCTGTGCCCACGACTTGTGACAACTTTCACAATAGTCCAGCCTGCAGGGTCAGTGAGAGCTTCAAAGTTGGGCAGGCTCATACTTTACAAGGTTAAAACGACTGCGCCCTAGTACGCCGGATATAGAGCGAGAATTGCTTGTACAGTGGGAGCTTTACAGCTAAGATATAAGCATAGGTGAAACAACCGCGCGCCGTATACTAGGCGCTGACTGCAGTATTTGGATTAGAAAGTTTTTGTAATGCATACTCGTACGTCAAGCTCTGATGAACCTCCCACGGGTCAGTATCCACCTTCAAGGTTGCCTTGATCATGCAATCAGCCTTTTCAACTAGCGCTGCACGCTGCAGGATAATGAATTCCCAGCAGACCTCTGAAGGCTGCATAAGCTACGTCAGATGACATAGAACGAACTGAGTGAAATGGTGAACAGTCGTTGTTCTGATCCAATGGTAAAGCAAAGACAGGTAAGCTCAGGTTCCACAATCGAACTTGCCTCCATCCAAGTAGCCAATCCACAGCAATCTCTGGCGCTCAAAGGGACGCGTTTGCCATAAAGCCGTTGTCGTCAAAGCGTGATCGCGTAAAAGCGTGATCTCGTCAGTCTGGGAAGCGTCCAGCCCCTTTCAGTCAAGCTTAGCCATGAAATCGCAAGCCATCAGAAACGCTTCGAGCCACTGTATCTCTCTCTCATCGTACGGCTGGAACATTCGATTTGAATGTGGCAGAGGCGTGTCTACCCACAGTCTGTCTATTCCGTACGTTCGGGCAAGATGTGGATACCACGGCAACATGAACTTAGCAGCCTCGTCGAAGCCTTCGGTCTTGTAGCGCCCTGCTGAGTAGGGCGTGTACTTTGTCCTGTATACTTTGTTTGCCTGGGTTAGGCTCTGTCGTCGGGGTTTCCAGTATACGTAAGCCATGCCTTTCTTGGCGCATTCGATAGCGGTGACAATTGAAGCTGGGTAGATTCGCTCAGTGCAACTTCGCTCTATTTGCGTAGATTCGGCTGTCGAATCTGGCTTGAAATTTTCCACCTTCCGGGTCGCCATCAGTGGGTAACGCTCCAGCGTTCTGACGAACAATCTCAGAGACGAGTCCAGAGGCACGATTGGAAAGAGCTCGTGTCTGAATTGCTGCCATTTGCGCCGAAAGAGCCTTAGGGACTGGTCCTCTAAAACCCATCTTGCACTCGCGCGGAGTTGGCGCGCGATGTGCTCAAAATTCTTGCGTGGGGTTTGCGCTGGATCGGCCGCCTTTTTGAGCAGAGAGGGATATGATTCGAAGAGTTCGGCCATCCTCTCTAGTTGCTGACAGCGCAGATTGTTGAATCTGGCCGCGGCGTCGATGACATCGGACCAAGGCCTCTTGAGCAATCCTTGCCGAATCAAGGTAATATACCGGGCTGCGGAGCACGGCAGTCCCTTCTCGGTGTAGAGGCCTAACGTTTTCAATTCGTCACGGAAATTTGTTAGCACTGAGCGTATTGCCCCCAGCAGTCCTAGCTCCATCTCATCTCCAGAAGGCTGTCGTCCGGAGAAGTAGTCTGAAGCAGCAAGATCACTAGGGTTAGACACTCCAAGTAGGTAGTAAGTCCCCGCGTCGGTAGAGTATTTGCGGCAAAGAGCCAGTTGCTCCGGGGTTTTAATCCCAAGGGACGAGTGGATGGCACGCCAGGTGGACCAAATGGAGATGATCCTTGAATACTCATCGAGATCAGGAAAGGTAACGCGCCAGTCGAGATGCGTCAGGATGCATTGATCGATGTATGAGGCTTGAGCACGAGCTTCGTGCGTGAACGGCCGGTCTTTACAATGACGAGAAGCCGCTAGATCCAGTATTGAACTGCAGGGGAGGTAATCAAATATCCAATGTACTATCTCATGTGGAAAACTGCTGAGCTTCGTCACCCAGGGGTCGACAGTCGGGCTATGTCCCATTACAATCGTGGTCTTTGACATACGTCACACCGTGGTAATTGTTGTATATATTGGGAGTAAAGGCTGAAGGAGTGCTGTGATTTCGCTGGTTGCCGATTTAGCTATGGGTTCTCACCGGTCCGTCAGTCTATTATTATTCCGTCAAAGCGTTGTTTGTGGGAAGAGCTAATGAGTGGTAGATCATTACCTACAAGGTTATAGAATAATAAACCTCCTGATATCGATACGCAGCGATAGATGAAATGATGATCTCCTAGAACAGAGATGGCTGTCATAAAGTAAACAAGTACATTGATGGGTTGTAGTGGATGGCTCTTTCCTTAAGACTGTGAGTCATTTTCACTTTGTATATTGACGCAAGCCATAGCGCGGCGGCTCATCCGTATTCAAACCTGGACATGTTGGTTTGCGTGTGGATTGGAATGTCCTAGAAGTAACGCATCAAGGAACGAGTCTCGCGCAGATGAATAGTATACAGCATTCAGTCCGCCACCCCCGTCGAGTCAGACCTGACACAAACCCGGGTCGTGAGCTACTAGGTATCCCATGCGCCGGCAGGATGCACTTTCAATGGCGCCACTCAGTCCTTGATACTCTCAAAAATCATGTCGACGGTATGATGATGTAGAGAGCAACTGGTGATTGGTTATCGCGGAAGAGGCAAACAGTCAAAACGTATCGCGCTCTTGAGGACAATAATGATTCAACGACATTGATAGTTGAATAAAATCAAGACGAAAAGTCTCATCATGCTCTTGCCAAGACAAAGTGCACCCATCAGCAGGCGCATGGGATGCCCTATGTGCAGCCTTCCAAGTCTGGGATGTCAGACAGAGCTTATCCTGCATTGTTATTCTTTTCAATCCCATATATTCAAGGTGTGCTGGCAATCGATGACGGAGCAGCATATACAAAGCTCTCTCGATGTAATGTCATGTCTCCAAACATCTGTGTCGTTGGCACGGCGACCCCGTATCCGTAGCCTTTGATAACTAGGATTCAATACAATAGGGCACATAAGGAACCTACGTATCGTCATCAAATTATAAGCAAGACACACGGAGCTGCCGGATAGTCTGTAGGCTCGCGCTGAGAAGACAGATGAATTACCTCTTGGGCCCAAGTCAAGACGGGAAGTGTTCGGGGGGCTGCCTATCCGTTCACTATAATTTGCATGTGACTCGTTGCTCGCGGTAGTGTGTCCGATGAAAATCGAAGTCATGACTTGGCTGACAGTATAAACATGAATAATACTCACTTCTCGGTTCTTTTGCCTGCTAATGGAAGTGGCTTGGCGCGCTATTTCTGATTCGGCCAGCATCGACGACGAGAGTTGTTCTCAAAAAGCTGTCTGACTGGGACTAGGAAATAAGGCAAGGCGTTGAAGGATGACTTCTATCGAACATACTTGAATGGGGACCCTGGGATCACGAAGCTGATCTGTGCTGACCGTAAGGGCCCGGCAGTGGCGAAATACCCAATCATACTTAGTTATCCCTCAATGCCGTCAATGCCTCATATTAGAAATCCACAACCATTTCCCCTGGTCACCGCACCTTTCCGACAAGACCTTGAAGCGTGACCTTAGAACTGAGTAAATCTTCTCTCACTTTTGGTTTTTCAATGGTATACGATGGTCGTACTCTTGAGCCGATCTTACCAATACACATCGGATTCTCACCACACATCGTGATTGCCCTATGTGTATTTCTCCGTTGAGCTTCTTACCCCAGATATGCTGCCTTCACTTTGGTTGGAAGACCTCAGATCAAGCTCAGTTGCTTGACGACAGGGTACTTTCTGAATCCCGCTGGAGTTATGACAACAATGCCGAACATACCTAGGCAAGTCTTGGCCCTGATTGTCCCTCAGTCCCTTGTTCAGACTGTGAGAGATGCTCTTGAAGCTCACGACAAGCTTGACAAGCTATCAAAAATTCGTCCCCTGAGTAGTAACTCAAACCAAGCCAGATCTGGGGAGTCGGAAAAACCTAACCGCTATCTCATCCCAACGACTGAAGTCCATGAAGAGAATTTATATCATGTTGCGTACGAGGAGTCGTTGCTAAGGCTCTTGACGGAGCTGGACCTCCAGCACCTCCTCTTCGACATCAGCTACAAAACGACGAGGCTCAAGCCAAAAACCTCACATAAACCCACCCAACTAACTAACGGCCTTGCTCGTACTGTCCGCAATCGACTTCTCTCCCTACCTATCTCGCTCCTCCCAACTTCAGCCGACGATCTGATCTCCTCGACCCGCTGGTCCTACATGATCTACCCCCCACTGCTCCTCCTCCCGGCAACCACCTTCTCCGCCCCGCGTTGGCCTGACCTACTCTCCAAAATACCCAAGGCACAACTGACGGAGCTCTACGCCTCCATCTGCGCAGCCTTCAAAACCACCCACCTCGCACTTGATGGCCCTATTCCCTCCACCTCTAGCACAGGCACTAATATCCTCCGCTCCCCATCCAACCTCACACCTCTACACGGCGATTTCGGACCCGCTCTCCCCTCCTCACCAGAGCATAGTCCCACAACAAGCGACTTCAAGAACGCCTTCTGGTGCTCGACGTCCCAGAACGGGATTGCGCAGACTTGGGCGCCGAGGTACACAATGTTCTCGCGCGGGAATCTGTCCGAGAAGAAGCGGGTGCTGGAGTTGAAGTCGTTGACGAAGGAAGAGCTTGGAGGAACAGACCAGCGGGAGATTAGCGCGGTCGATCTGTATGCTGGGATCGGATATTTCGCGTTTTCGTATGTCATGGCTGGGGTGGGGAAGGTGCTTTGTTGGGAGTTGAACCCGTGGAGTGTGGAGGGGATGAGAAGGGGGGCGGAGAAAAATGGGTGTGGTTCTAAAATCATTAACCGTGACGAAGTGATGGAGCCAAGGAATGGGGGAGAGCTGGAAAGAGAAAGGTTGTTGGTGTTCCAGGAGAACAATGAGAAGGCTGGTGAGAGGGTCCAAAGGATGAGAGATCATATACCACCTGTCCGACACGTCAATTGCGGCCTTCTACCGACATCTTCGGGCAGCTGGGCGATTGCTGTGCAAGCGCTTGATCCACTACAGGGAGGCTGGATCCATGCGCATGAGAACGTTCGAGCTAGAGACATTGAACAGAAAAAAGAGGAAATCGTCGAGAGATTCAAAGCACTAGTGCATGTACACTATGGGTCTCAGCGCTTTAGCATCACCTGCTCGCACGTCGAGACCGTCAAAAGCTACGGCCCGGCAATCAACCACATGGTCTTCGACATCGCCGTTCTGCCCTTCGAACCGCACCATACCACTCCTACCCTCCCCTCGCCGCCCACGCAAGCAGCATCAGGCTGACGTACAGCACAAAATACGTCACCGGCCAATGCACTCTGAAGTCCTGCCCAGCAGCATCCCAGAAGCCGACCCAGCAGAAGAGTATCGTGGCCGTGAAGTAGAAGAGGCGCGAGGGATTGTCAAGGGGGTCAGGACGATAGGAAGAGAATTCAGGGGACACGCCGAAACTTCTGAGGGATGTTTTGCTCGACGATGGGCATGCGGTCCAGTTGTTCTTGTCTTTCTGCGGCGTCTTCTAACGCGTCGTGTTTGGCGAAGTGGGCGATGTCTTCGGGGTGTGTGAGGTCTTCTTCGCGGGTATCTGAAGGAGGTGAGTCAGGCAGCTGTGCTCGTGTGCGCAATGGATAAGAGGACTCGTATTCAGGGGGGTTTAGGACTATGGCTTGAGGGTAGCGAGGGGCAGGGGGCTTACTCTCATCATGGTACTTTTCAAAATGATGGATCTCGTACTCGTACTCGTCATCTCCGTGATGGCCGGGTCCAAGCTAGAGCAATTCATCAGCATCACTACCCCATCCTCCGTGACGCAGCCCATTCTTCCTAGAATCCCCAAAGAAGGAGCATCACCTACCCCAAAGTCCTGCAACCTCTCCCCCCCCCTCCACCCCTCCAACCACTCCCCCCGGCTGACAACCCCATCCCCATCCTTATCAAACCTGCGCATCACATCATCCACCACCTCCCTCCTCTTCTCGGCGCTCACATCCTTCATGCTCTCGTCATCCAGCCCATACGTCCTCGAGACGTCGTCTGCTGTCCATCCGCCTGAGGAATCATAGTCGTGCAGGCTGAAGAAGGCGCCGGCGTCGAAATTCGAGATGTGGTGCTCTTCGGTGAGGTGGCGCGTTGCCCAGTCAGTGGAGGGGGAGAGGGGGGCTTGGGAGTGGTCGGAGTGGGCGAGGGTGAGGAGGGGAAGGATGAGGAGGAGGGCTATGGTGGGGATGAGGTGGGAGAGCATGGTTGATGCAGGTTTGAGGGTTGGTGGGTGGTGTTATGAGGGTTTGGGGAGCTTGTGAGTGGGCTGGCAACGGTAACGGCTGTCAGGGGTAGGGAGGTTGTTGACGGCTCCACCGGAGTTGATAGGGCTGAGGCTTGGCAATAATATCCGGCGATCCTTCTCAGCGCTTTCCAGACAAGATATTCCTTGGAATGCATGCATGATGTAGAACACAAACATACAATCGCCTGCTCGTGCAACGGCGACTAGTTATAATACGAAATGTCAATTTCCCTGGTGAAATCGAATTCTCCTCTTTTGTTTGTCAAACATCAACGTTCCCGCAGTAAACTCCGAAGCTCTGGGGAGCCTGTTGTTTGTGTTTCGTTATGCTTGCAGATGGCAAGCGAAAAAGTCATTTCTTTGTTTGACTAGCTACATAGTAGATTGCTGCCCAGTCATTGAATGTCAAGCTGCGCAATTTTCAGAATCCGTGAGCCCGATTCATTTCTTCCGTTGTAGCACGTATATATATATAGGAAATCAGTCGACGCACCCCCCTTTTTGGTAATGTTCACCCCCCTTTTCGGTAACCGCACCCCCCCGCCTAGAGAGGCGGGTGCGTAGACTGATTTCCTATATATATAGGTAAGTAACCACTAGCCGCACACCACCCTACTTTTCTCGCACACTACCTCCACTTTGTCCGGACACCACTCCCTCCACTAAGCCTAATCGAGTAATTCGGCGACCTCGTAAACAAACCAAATCAACAATCTAAGGAAGTCTATAGGAGATACTTGATTTTGCGCCTTCTTGTTACCAAATTTATTGTATTTTCTTATCGATCTTTCGATACAAATCTAAATCTAAAATATATCTTTCGTATACTTAGAATCAATCTCTATTTGTATCTCTAATTACATCTAAAAAGATCGAAATATCTAAAATTTAATTTTTTGCAATATTTTCTTCTTGTCTATTACCGTATTACGTCAACAATCTTCTTCTTTACTCTCTTATTTATCTTGCTAGCTTTGTATAGATTAATTGTTAGATATTTAACTAAAAAGTAGATTCGAGATTAACTCAAAGATAAATAACGTTGTTACACTAATACTTTCTTTGAAGATATTAGAGTAAATTGTGCAATTAAAGAGATTTGTAGACGTCTTTAGACAATACAAGCAATTACTTAATAACAAAAATTGACAACTATAGACAATTTCTATATTTAATAAATCTTGAAAGAGATTCAATAAATCAAAGTAACAATAAGTAAAAATCTATAATAAGTTGAACACAATTTATAAGAAAGTTGTATTTTGTTTTCTATATATTAAGAAAATACTAGTTGTTTATTTTGCTTACTTATTGAACAATACAAATATAATTGCTTACAATACTTGTTTGTCGAATATAACAAATATTATACTTAAATTTTTTGCTTCTTAAACATAGCAAATATAATAGCAAGTTTGCTCAAAAATATAGAATCTAAATTACTAATATAGTTTTAATAAGTTTGTAATACTATTTCTTTTCTTTAGAGTTTTCGTTTCGAAATTTAATATCTCTTTATTATATTTTCAAGAAAGATTAATATTAGAAATTTCTTCTCTCGAAAAAAAGATCTTTTCGACGCTTTAAATTTAATATTTTTAGCAATATATTCTTGTTATAACTATACAATATTTAGTAAGATTTATTGTATAGATAATAGTTTTGAAAAATATATAAAATATATGCAATCTAATTGTAATTGTAATTTGACAATTTCTTTTATATTAATTAAACAAATCTATAGAGAGCAAATATATTTAAAGAAAGAAATGCGCAATATACGTGCTAAACTAAGTTAACTAAAAAAACAATTAAATTTTCTAAAGAATAAAAAAAAGAAATAATTGTAATTAAGTAAAAAAATATTAGTAATCTAAAAATAGATAAAGTATACTTTGTTAAATTTGTTACAAGAATTTTCGAGTTGCTATTTAATATATTGTTCGAACAATTTTAACTTTTAATTAATTAAAATTAAAATATTGTTTCTATATCTTGTTTTAATAAAAAAAATTTAGAAAATTTTAATAACAATTAAGATTTTTCTTTAATTTTCAAATATTTTTCGAAGTAGAATATTTCTTCTATTTAATAAAATAATTTTAATTTTTTTGTCTCAAAATTTTTTTAATCTCGAATTGTTTTTTTTTGGCAAATAGAAATAAAAGATATTTTGTAAAAATATAATTAAATTTGTTGACTTCAACAATAAAATATAAAATACTAGAAATACTTTAATATTCTTAAATAAGTCGAATTTGTAATTGATTAATTTTTTAATTTTTTTAACAAAAAACAATTTAATTTTAATATAATTTAATTTCTTGTTTAACTTTCTTGTTTTAAATTTTTTTGTAAAAAGATATATTTTATTTTTTTTCTTTAATTAAGATATTGTTTTTTGTTTTTTATTTTAATACTTAATCGACTTTTTTTGTATTTTCGAGATATTGTTGTGTATTTTTTTTAATATTGTTACTTTTTCGATAACTAATTGTATTAACAAATATATATACTTTTTTTCGAAGAAATTAAATTTCTTGCTATAATTGGCGAAAAATAGAGTTATTTTAGTAATATTCAAAATCTTTGTATTAAATATTAATTGTACTATAAATAAAAATAATACTTAATTGCTATAAATATTGTTTAAGACTCTAATCTATTTGTTTTATTTAACTATTTATAATTAAATAATAGATAATAGATATTTAAAGTCTTGTATCTAATATTGAAAAAAGCGTCTTTTAATAGTTAGACGTAAAAAGTTTATCTCTATTACTAATTAATCTTTTAAATATATTGTAATATTATATAAGTTAATTTAATATAATATATTTTAATTGTTTTGTGTTGAACTTTTCTTTGCATACAATAATATATAAGTACTTAATAAGTTTATTAACTATTATTAGTATCAAATTATATCTATCTTTAGTTGCTAAATTTGTTAACTTAAACAACTTAATAATAAAGTTTATTATAACTTTGTTCTATAATAATTTAAATAATTTTTAATATTAAATTTTGCTATAGCTTATATATATACTATATTTGTTTTGCTAATAACTAAAATATTATTTAATATATATTTTAAAAATTTGTCTTATCTATAAAAACTAACAATATTAATGTAAAAATTAAAAAGTTTTTGTTACTTCTAGATGCTTTTGCAATAATTTATTATAATACTTTTTTATATATTTATTAATTTTGTTAATAAATATTTGAAATTTTTCTTTCTTTATAGAATTTTTTTCTGCATTATTTTGAAATATTTGTAGTACAATATTTAACTTATACTTGTTTATTAATAGTAATTTGTTTTTGTTAATTTTAAGTATATTGTAATTAAACAGTTTTTTTGTTTCTATATAATTATTTTTTTTGCTAAGTGTATCTATTTTGTTGTTATTTTTTTCTAAAATATATTGTATTTTGAATTTATATTATTTAAGTCTTTTTAATTATTATATTTGTCTTCTATTAAATTGTTTAATAGTAGTAAAGTATACAAGATTTTTGTAATCTATAAAAATCGTAAATTTTAATATTTTTTTTGTATATACTTTTTATAATTTCAAGACAACTACTATAGCAAGTAATTTTTTATTATAAATATTATAATTTTGTTTAACTAACAAAAGTTTTCTTAAAAGATATATTATTAAATATTATATATTTTTATACTCTTAGCTAAAGTATGCATTAATAGCTAGATTTAATATATTAATTTCAATTTTGTTCGACAATTGCAAATTGTATATTTTTAATACTAAATTTTTTAAATTTTTTAGTTTAAGATTTTGAAATAATTTCTTTTTTACAAATTTCTATATTTATAACGTATTTTTTTTTGTAAAATTTGTTAATAATATTGTATTTGCTAAATAATTTTTAATAAATTTCTTGTTATAGTTTATAAAATTTAAAAAGAATTGTATTTTTTTAATATTTGTCGATAATTTTTATTCTTTAATTGTTTATAGTTTTTCGAAATTTATATATACTCTATATTGTTTAACAACAAATTTTAGAAAATTAATTGCATTTTTTTAACTTAAAATATAAGTTTTTTCTATTAAGATATTTCAAAACTTTGAAAATATAACTAATATTTTTTTTAAAATTTTTGAGTAAATTATAATATTGTTTAAATATGCTATAACAAATCGATTCAAATATTATTGTAATATAGTATTGATTATTTTTTGATATATTGTCAAGATGTTTGTAAATTTAAACAATATTATTTATTAAAAGATGTAACGAACAACGTAGTAGATTATCGATACTATAGAAGATAATTATATGCAAAAGAGCAAAGATTGCAAGATATATCGTAATTTCTAAGTTAGTTTTAATTAAGTCTAGCTTATCTAGATTAGATTAATTCAAATCTAGATTAACTCGCTAAACAAATTAATCAAAATTAGACAAGCAACTCTTTAAGCTATCTATCTAATACTATCTCGATTTGTAGATTTCAAATATATTATTGTTGTATTGCGCAATACCTTTACTCAATAATAATGTATCTATTAGCTTTTACTAATCTTCTAATCTATTAATTTAAGTTGTCTAATAAAGATCTTAAACCTATTTTTGAACAATAGTTTTATTAATTTGTTTGCTATTATATTTGTGTTTCAAACAAAATTAATACAAATGCAATTATTTTTGCAAAGATCTCTAATATAATAAAGTATTATATCAATATATTTTAATCTATTATTAATATAAATGTTTTTAATAAGTACTAAAGTTGCTTAATTGTTGTCTATTAATTGTATAGAAGATACAAATTTGTATATTTTGTTTTCGACAATATCTATACAATTTAATAGATTTTTAAGATATTTCGCATAATTAATATCTTTTAGAATCTATATAATTTATAAATCTTCTTTAGTATAGATAAATAAAGTTATATACTTAATCTTAATAGTAAATATTATTATTAACTTTTGCTTGCGTAATATCTATACAATTAATTTTTTATCTATTATAAATATATATTCAAGAATTAATTTTTAACTTAATCTATCAAATGCGCAGTCTAAATTAAAGTATGTTACTAAATATAATTTTTTATTGCTACTATATATTAGTTTCTTGTCGACAATAAAGCGAAGATATCGAAGCAATATTTTCAAAATCTAATTATAATGCTTTGTTAAATCAACAAGATATTAATTTAAATATTCTATTGCAAAAGCAATATCTAAGCAAGTATAAATAACTATATATATAATACTTTCAATTGCATATTAATAATCTTTTTAATTAATTTGCTTGTCTTTTGATTTAATAGATTAAAGAGAATTGTATTTATTTATAGACAATTTAGTTAAATTGCTTTTGTTAACAAGTATTTGTAGTCTATTAAGTATCTTGTTAATATAATAGAATTAATTTATATATAAAATTTTAACTTTTCAATCGCGAGTAATTCTAATGTCAAGAATTTTTTTTATTTTTTTTAGATTCTTTATTTTAAATATCTTTTGAAACTTGTATTTAAATTAATCAATATTATTTATTAATTGTGTAGCAATAATAATATTATTAATATAAAACAAAAGTATAATATGTTGTTCGAAATATAATAAGAGACAAAGATTAGTATTGTATTGTTTGAAGTTTAACTTAACAAACTCTTTAATACAATATTTATACTAGTCGCGAACAACTTATTTTAAACTATAAAGATTTCGAAAAATGCGCAAGTATTGTTCTAAAAATATATTTACTCTAAATAAAGATATTATATAGATTTTCTTTTTAAGAAAAAACTTAATAAAGATGTTGTTAACGTCTATCTAACAGTATTTCAAATTTTCTAGCATAATAATAACAAGAAACATTTGTAAAATATCAAATTTAACAATTGAAACAAAAGTGTCTTCGTAATTAATTGCGAAAACCTGTATAAAGTCTTTTGCAATTAGTTTTACTTTAAGTTTTTTTTAGTATTCTATCTATATATATCTTTGCTTTAAATATTTATTTGCTTGTTACAATATTAACGTTTTAAAAAGAAATAACAATCTTCTATATATTATTAGCAACAAAAACAAGTAATTTCTCTTATATAGTATTTTTCTATAACTTTTTTTAAACAAAATTATTTACAATCTTGTTCTATATCTTTGATACAAATATAACAAGCTTATTAATTTTACTATTTTTTTTTATTAATAACTATAAAGTCGCATTTTAAATCTATAGTTTTATCAATTATATCTTAAACTATAAAGACTACTATAGTGCAAACAATTTTGCTTCGATATTTTCTTAAGTTTCTTGCATTATTATTAACTTGTTTTCTCTTTAGAATAACAATATGCAAAAATATCTATATATAATATTTAAATAAAACAAGATTATCTAAAATTATCTAAAAGAGATCTAAATTATTTTAAGTAAAATCTAAATTATTTTAAATAAGATCTAGAACAATCTAAGCAAGATCTAGATTAATATAAGCAAGATCTAAATTAATATAAGCGAGATTTAAATTAATATAAGCAAAATCTAAGCTAGATTTATTTCTAATTGTATTTTTGGAAGATCTATCTATTAATTATTTTTTCGACAAAATATTAATAATCTTGATACGTATCTTAAAATCAATTTTTTTTTTTCGCTTTTAATATATTTAACAATATTATATCTAGTAATTTTATTTAAGTCTAATACTTATATTTTGATAAATACACTTGTTTTGTCGACGTATTCGAGAAACACTTTTACTTATTTTCTATTTATAAACTTATTTTTTTTGTTTTTAACAAGAAAAGATTTGAAGTCTATATAGAAATAGCATTTGCAATCTTATATACGCAAATAATTAATAAATAGTTTAACGTCAATAAATGTTTCTATAGATATAATAAGCTTATTGTCGATAAGCAATTTAGTTGCTATGTAATTTTGTAAATATATATTTGTCTATACAACTTTTAATCAAAATTTAATAAGAAGTTTTGTCTCTTTAATTATAACTTTTATAAAGTTCTTAATAATTTATATATCTTGTTTAGCAACATTATTTTAAAAAGAATTGTACAATAAAGTATAGTTAAGTACAATATTAAAAAATAAATATTATTTATTAAGTGCTAATTTAAGTTTTATATTGTTGTTGTTGCAAATTGCAAATATTTTAATTTTACTTTAAAGTTCTATTTGTATTTGCTATTAACAAAGAATGTCTTTGTCTTTAATTTTTGTTTAGTTATTGTTAATATTTATATTTTACAAAAGTAATTGTTAACAATTTTGAGAAAATATTCGTGTTTAAGTTTTAAGACTAGCAATAATTTGCAAATGTCAATTAAAATAAAAGCTAAAATAACTATTTTATACTTATTAATATAATAATTTCTCTTATTGCAAAATTTAATTAATGTGTATATTTCGCAAGAATTTCTTATATCTTCGATAATAGAAACAAGCTTTAAGAGTATAGTAATTTTATATAGCTTTTGCAACTTAATTGCGTCTAAATAAGTAAATCGATAATATTAAAGATTATACAATTTTGCTTTGAAATTGCTAGTAATTGCTTTATTAATATTAATTTGTTTTTAATTCTTCTAATTAAATATGTTATTAATTGTTAAAAACGCTATAAGAGACTTCTATTATATTGTTAGAATTAGAGCTTTGATAACTAGTATATAGTTAATTGACGAGAATACTAGCTATGCAAAACTAACTATGTACAAAAAATAAATATAAGTACTATAAGTACCAAAACGCTAGACGTTACTTATAGTATACTCAAAACTAAAGAGTAAAAACTCGAAAAATAATTAAAAAACAAAGTCTATTTAGCTTAAAATTGTAATATTATTCTTTTCTTTTATTTGCAAGCTTTAACAAAGCAATATTAAATCTTTCAATTAGTATTTTCAATTAACTTTAATTGATTTTGAGTACTTATTAAGTACAAGCTTCGATTAATATTAAATATATATTAAGTATTGTTAAACAATTAAAACTAAAGTTTTTAATACATGTTAAACAAGAGAATAAATTTGTCGAATAAAGAAAAAATAATTGGAAATTTTAAAACAAAATATACAAAAAACAATAATATGCAAAACATAAAATATATATATTACAAATAATATTTTAGTTAACTTTTAACTATTTTAAATTAATATTAAATACGTCTATTAAATACAATTTAATATTCGAAATTAAATATCGAATAATTGTCGAACAACAAAAATCGAGTTTCGAGCAATTGTCGAACAATAAATATCGAGTTTCGAGCGATTTGTCAAACGACAACAAGATTAAGAGAAAAAAAAGTAAATAAATTTTAAGAAAATATTAAATATAAAAAAATTAAAAAGAGTATAAAAGATTATTAATTTTAATTTTAAGAGAAAATTCAAATTACGTAACGCAAAAATCGAGAGAACAACAATAAGATAAAGATCGATTGCGTTTAAAAAAATTTAAAAAATCGATTATATTTAAGAGAGTTTAAAAGATCGATTAATTACATAATTTAAAAAAGAATCGATAACAACAAAAAAAAACTCGATATTAAAAAGTTGACATTTGTTAAATTTTAACTATATTTAAACATATTTGTCTAAATCTATTACACAAAAAAAAATAATAATATAAAAGTATCTTAACAATAATTTATATATATTTGTGCGTATATTTAGAAATGCTAAGTCAATTTTAATTCAAAAAATCTTTAAAAAAAACAATTATAAAATATCTAGCAAAAATACTATAGAGACAACAACAAAAACTACCAATATATATCGATTAACTTTTAACAATAGTAATATATTAATAATATATTTTCGAGATTCTTGTTAAATGCAACAAAAGACAAAATAATATATCGAATTTAATTTTAATTGCAAATATATAACAAGTAACTCTTAATAATAATAATATATTAGTAATATATTTTCGAGATTAATTCTAGATGTAACAACGAAAACTATAGATATATATTAAATAATATTTTGACAACAATAATAAAAAAGCGCAAAAAATATATAAACGCAAATTATTTTATTTATTAGATTTTTAATTAGAAGACGTCTTAAATATCTAGTAAAATCTTGTTGCATCTAGATATTTGTAATAGAAATTAATAACAAAATTAAAGCAATTGTTAATTATAAAGTAATTTAGTTATTTAAATTTATTGTTGTAGTTTGTGTAGCTTGTAAAGAGAATTTAATATTGTAGTATTTTGCGTCTATAATTAGTAACAATTAGACTTAAATCTATATTATTGTTATTTTTGCGTATATTGTATTATAATATCTTGATATTTTTAATATAGTATTCAAAATTGTTGTTAATATTGTTAACAATATTGACAAACAACAAAAGCTTAATTTGTTAATTTAACAAAAGTTTGCTTTTGTTAAAATACAAAAATTATAAATAGAATACTAAATAAATCTTTATTAATTCGAGCAATTTTAGTTCGTAGACATAATTATTAATTGTTTAAATAATTTTATAGAAATTTGTATTTTTATATTTTAAGAACTTGTATAATCGAGTTGTTTTAATATTTTAAATATTAAATATAACTTAATTATTAATTTTGAATTTCGAGATTATAATATATTTGCAATTAGCAAACTTTATTTGTTTAACTTAAATTTAAACAAGTTTTTAACAAAAAAAGATTCGCAAAATCTTGATTTTTTTAACAATTTTTTTAATATTCTTTATATTGCAACAAGCTTTGAATATACTATTGTTAAAAAAAACTATAGATAGTTTTAAATCTAATTGTAACAAATAGTCTTTAATAACAAAAAAAAATAATAAATTAATAAACTTGTTAATATACTTGTTAATAACAAATTCGACAATAACAAGATAATTAATCTAATTATTCTAATTATATTGTATATATACTTAAAAATACTATTTAAAAGCAATATTAATATTTTTAATTTAACTATTAGTTTTTAAGTAAAATACAATTAATAACTTAGACTTAGTTTTTAGTTTTTTGCAAAAATATTGTTAAAAGTAAACAATAAATTAAGTACTTTTATTCGAAACAATAATAGCTAAAAAGTTTTTAATATATTAAACAAAATCGATAAAAATCTAAATTACAATTTTAACTTTTAAAGAGTTTATAAATATAAACTTTTTACTTTTAAATAATTTATCAATTATTACTAAAATATATTAAAAGATTTTTTCTTTATAACAATATAATAACAAAAAAATAATAAAATTGTAAAATATATTTTGTTAATAACAATCTAAAATAAATAAAAACTCTAATAGATTATATTTATATTTATAATATAATTTAATATACTTATATATTAAACAATTTTTAACGTATTTTTTAACATCTAAATACAATATAAATTAATAATAGTAATACTATATTTTTTTAAATATAATTGTTCGATTTAAATATTTAGCACTTAATAATTTATACTAGAATTTAATTGCTTTAACTTAAAGAGTATTATTTTTATTTTAAAAAATATATATTTTATTTCGAATAAATAGATACTTAATTTTAATTATTAAATATTTAATTATTTTACAATTCTCGAATTCTAGTTTAATTATTTTGCGAAAAATAGTTAAAATCTTTTATTTATTAACTTTTTTAATTTAAATTTTTTTTTTGTTATACAAATATATTTTTAATATTTATTAAACAAAAACTTCGAAATTAAGTTTTATCTTAAATTTCTTTTTTATTATTAAATTGATTGCAACAACAAGCAAGAGTTAAATTGTAAAAAAAATTACAAATATAGATAGTTAAGTTGTAAATAAAACAAATATATTTAGAAGAAAAACAAAATTAACAATTAAAAACAAAGAAACTATAGAATAAAAAATTGTAAATACAACAATAATAAACAAAAAAACTATAGAATAAAAAATTGTAAATACAACAATAATAAACAAAAAAACTAAAAAAAAAGATTTAGCAAAATAAAGTTTGTTTTGTTAAAATAATACAAGTATTGTAGACAATAAAGACGCAAATAATTTTATATCTTTGTTAGCTATTAGCGAAATTTAAATAAACTTCTTGCAAACTTTTGCAATTCTTTTGTTAACAATTAATTTAAACTTAATAAAGTCTTAAAACAAACAAATTAATTTCGCTATTAAATTATAAATAACACTTAATAATAGCAAAATTAATATAACAACTTTAATTATATGTAATTTTAAATTATATTATTTAAGAACTGTTTGTCTTTAAAACTAATTGCAAGAATTATTTTTGTTAAAAAGCAAATTTTGCGATTGTTTAATTAAGTTGTTTAACTTCGCGTTTAATATATTTAATTAATAGATAATCTTAAAGTTAAATTTAAACAAAAATTCAATTTGACAAATTTAACAACAATTAAGTTGTTTAATAGTTATAAAATATTTTAGATTGCAATAATCGATAATAATTTTAATAAATTGTTTAACAAATATATTAATATACTCTAAATATTACTTCTTAAAAGCGTAAACAATAATTAACAATTCTTTATTATAGATTTTGTAATTATATTTTGCGAATAATATAATTTTAAATATATAAATTATTAAATAGAACAATTTATTCAAATTTATTTACAAAAACACAACAATAATTACAAAATTAAAAATATTATTTTTGATTTAAATTTCTAGATTAAAATTAAAACAATACAAAATAAACTAATTAATAAAGATTTTTTTAAAAACTTTAAATATAAGATTTTCGAGATTGTTAAATTGTTATAAAAAATTAAAATTTTTGTTTTTGAGTTTACTAAACGCTAACAAAGATTTAACTAAATTTAAATAATTATATACGCAAATAAAAGGTTTTTACTTAAAAATATATTTAATTTTCTTAAAGTTTATTTAAATCTCTTTAATAATAATAATCAAATTTAGATATTTAACTTGTTTAATAAAGAAAATATATTTGTTAATATTTAAATAAAGATTTGTATTATAGAGTTTAGCAAGAACTTTATTTATATAATTTTTATATTTCTTCTTAATATTATTGTAAATTAAAATATTATTTATATAGATTGTACAAAAATTGTCTAAGTAAAAATTAAAAGTTTTATTAATTAAAAACTAAAATATAGTCGAAACATTATACAATTTAAAAAATATTACAACATACTTAAACAAATTGTAATAAATAATAAAGATTGTTTTGTATTTATTATTAAGATATATTCGAATCTTGTTAAAAATAACAATAATATTAAATTTGCTATAATACTTAATTTTGTATAATTGTTGCAAAATCTCTTAAATTAAAAATAAAATATTGCAATTCTTAATTGTTAAAATATTAAAATCTTTATAGTTTATATAGATACGCAAATTCTTATTAAGTTTTTTAATTATAAGAATAAAAACAATATACTATAAGATATTATTGCGAATTTGATTTTTGTTCTTTATATTATTTAGATAAACTCTAATAATTTCTTCTTTTTAACAAAATATATTATAGACTTTTTTAACTAAAGAAGTTGCGTCTAGAACAAAATTAATAATATAATTAATATTTTTATTAAACAACAACTTGTTAGTTTCTTGTAAATTAAAAAGCTTAATTTATTATTTAAATTTTAAATATATTTGCTTTCTAAATTGCTTTATATTTGAAAAATTTTGCTTAAATTTAATATAGAATTTGTCGTAATTATTAAAAGTAATAGTTGCAATATTTATAATAATATTGTTATCTATAATGCAAGCTAAATATCTATTGTTTTTCTTTAATTAATTTAGTATAACAAAATACTTAAGCAATATAACAACTATTTTGTAACTTTTTTTGTTAATAAGCTTTAAAAATAAAAAAATATTAATTTAATAAATATTAACTTTATTTAAAGACTTTAGAGACAAATATTCTAATTGTTTGCGTTATTTGTTAAAAATCTCTAACAATTAATAATTTAACAAACAATACTTCATATAATAATCGAATTTAAACTAAGAAAATTGTATATTTTCTTTAATTTGTATATTATACTCTTTTATTTAAAATATATTAAAAATAATTGCAAATTGTTTCAATTTAATTATTAAAAATTATAAAATATTAATATATTTGTTCAAATTAACAATAATTTAAACAATATAAATAATATTAAAGACAAATTTGTTATTAATAAAATATAATTTAATCGAATTTTAAAACAATATAATAAAAAGTTTATAAAATTTAACAAATTTTTTATCAACAAAACTCTATTAAAGATTTCGATATTAATAAATAGTATTATTTTGATATAATATTTATCAAAAAGCAAATAGACTTAATTTGAACAAATTTTAATATAAAAATCTAGTTACTAGCTATTAAGCAACTTGTTGTTGATAGTATTAGAATTAAGTTCGACTTTAATAAACAAGATTTTATCTTATAAATTAAATATAATTTTAAGCTCTTTTATTGTTTTTTATATAAGTATTAATTTTTGTTTTAAACTATAACTCTTGTTAAGAATATCTAGTTTTTTAATTTGCTAAAATTATTTAAATTGTTATCTAAGATATTAAAGCAATTCTTTTTTTTTAAATATTGTTAATTCGAGATTATTAATATTATAAGTTTTAAGTTTAATAATTGCTTTTTTTTTAATTTTAGCTAACTTGTTTTTGCAAAAAATATTCGAATAATTGAAACAATATTTTGAGCGCAAATACTTTTGATAAAGATTCTTTTTCTTAATCTCATTTTCGAGTATTTAAGATTAAAAAATTAATTTTGTTTTAAAAAAAGTTTTTTGTTTAATTATATAATTGATTAACTTGTTGTTGTAAGCTTCGAATTTACTTATAGACTTATACGTAATATTTCGATTTTTATCTATTCGCGTAATAGTAAATCTATTACGTGCGTTAGTTTAAAACAATTAATAATCTTTATTTTATTTTATTTTAAAATTTATATTGCGTAATTAAGAAATCAAGTTATTAATATTAATAACGTTAATTATATTAACAAATTAATTGTACAACTTGTCGCTTAGTTTTAAATCGGATTAATATATTTTTTAATTTTCGAACAATTTAATGTTTATTGCAATTAATACAAATCGAGTCTTGTATTTATTAAAGTTTTCGAAAACTTTATAATAAAATTAAATAATATAAATTTAATAAAATTTCTATATTGTCGATCAAACTTGTTAAATTAAATATAGAGATTTGTTATTAGTTTAGCTAATATATTATAGAGCTAAGCGAGATTGTTGTTCTAATTCGACAATTAATATTTAATGTTTTTAAAAACATTTTTCATATATTTAATTGTAGTATATATTAATTTAGCTAGTTTATTATTAAATATATAAGAGCAAACTTTAAATTTAACAAAGAGCGCTATTTGTTATTAATTAATTTTTTTTCGATTATTTAAAAAAAACAATTGAATCGAGAAATTTAATATTATTATATACTAATTTTTCGATTTTGAGCAAGCTATTTCTATAGATTTTGTTGAGATATTCGCGATTTTATTGATTTAATTTATAAAAAAATACATTATAATTGTTGCTATTGTTGCTAAGATTTTAACGAAACAATAAGTAATAAATAAACTTAAATTGCTTACAATAATTAAATCTCTTAATTAATTTATTTTGTTTTTTAATTAATATATTAGTTATTTTCTTTTATATTTTGTTTTTAGCTTGTTTTATATATTTTTTTTCTTGTAAACTCTCGCAAATAATTTGAGCTTTATTTAAATTTGTTTCTAATTATACAATTTCTTTATTTTAATCTTTTTTATATTGTACTAAATACTATATATAAAAATAGATACTATTAATATACTTAAATTAATACGTAAAATTTTTAATTATATTTTTAATAAAGTTGTTGCTATATAAAAGTTTTGCAAAGTTTTTTTAAATCTTTTGTTAACAACAATTGTAATTGAAAAAAGACTAATAAAATAAAAATTAATTAATCTTAATTTTAGTTTTATATCTAAGCTTCTTAATAAATAAAAATAATATATTAATATTTTTAAAAAAGTTATTGCTAAATTTAATTAATTTAAATTTTTTAAAAACAAGTTTAAGTAAAATTTGCAATTATAATTTTAGCAATAATAAAGTTTTAATATTTAATTAATAATAAAATCGATTTTAAAATATAATACTTTTACAAAATTTAAATTTAAAATAAAATACTTAATTTTTTATAGCAAAATTGCAATATATTGTTGTAATAGATTTGTACAAATATTGTAAATCTTAATAATTATAAACAATAACAAAGTAATAAGTAAAAATATAAATTTAGATATAACGCTTTGTTTAAATACGTTTGCTCTACTTAAATATTATATAATTTATTTTGTTTAATTAAATTAATAAGTATTAAAGCGAAATTATTAATATTAAAAACAAGTATTGCTTAAGTATTATATTGTATAGTAGATTTTGCGCAAAGTAAAAAAATATTATTTAAAAACAACAATATTGTAATATAGATATTAAATTTAACAAATTTGTTTGTTTATTTTAGCAAAATTATTAAATTGTAATTAAAACAATTTATTGTTTATTTATTCTAGCAAACTTACTATTTTTTTTGTAAAACTTCTTTCAACTTAGTGCAATAAAAATTAGAAAATATTTGTTTAAAAAATTAACAAAATTTATTATTATTAAATTATATATCTTTTTTAAAGATATTTATTGTTGCAATTTAGTTATATTTCGCAAAATATTTATTCTAGTAATTTTATATTTAGAATTGTTTTAGTAACTTTATATTTAAAGTTGCTTTAATAACTCTATATCTAAAATATATTTTAAAAAGAAAAAAGTTAACAAATATAAAGATTTTTAAGATACAATTTGCAAAATTGTTTCTAAAGAGATAGCTAATATTATATTAGAATTAGAGTTTTAATAACTAGTATATAGTTAATTGACAAAAATACTAACTATACAAAACTAACTATATATAGAAAATAGATATAAATACTATAAGTGTTAAGACGCTAAACGTTACTCGTAGTATATCTAAGACTAAAGAGCAAAAATCTAAAGAATAATCGAAGAATAAAGTCTATCTAGTCTAGAATTATAATATATATAATAGTAATAAAAGCAAACTTGTTTAAGTTCAACGCTATTTTGCTTATTATATATATATCTTTTTGCTAATTTGCAATAAAAATATATCTTTTTTGTTTATCTTGCATTTATATATTGTATTTGTTAAAGTTTTTATATAAATTTTTCTAATATATATATCTACAAAACAAAAAATTAACTTTAAGATCTAAAACAAAAAAAACATTTGTTAAATATATTTTGTTTTTGTTTTTTGTATATATTGTTGTTGTTTTACACTAATTTAAAAACAATTTTCTCTCTTTAATTTTAACAATATATTTAGAAATAACAATAAAAGAATCTTTAAAGTATCGAAGCTAATTAATTATATATTAGAAAGCGTTAATATTAACAATTTATTTATTATTAAAAGTTTTATTAATATTCTTTTTAAACAATATTGCAAGTTCTTTATTAATACTTTTTTTTATATTAAAGTTGCTATTATTAATTAAATATTTTTTCGATAAATTATTGTTTTTAGTATTGTAGATATAATATTTTTTGTAAAACTTTTGCTTGTTATTTTTAACAATTTATTTTTTTTTTATTTTTTTTTAATTATATTTGCGAATATCGACGCAAAAAGAATATTCTTTAACAAGATACTTAAGACTTTGACAAAAATAGTAGCAATATATATTTTTATTAATTTTTTAATCGAAGAAATTGTGTTTTTAATAAAAATTAAAGTTCGATTTTAAAGAGAAGCTTCGATAATAATGTTAAAATCTCAAATAATTAATTTCGCATTTAATTTATATAACAATCTTATTAATTTTAAGCAATATCTTTTTTTCTTGCAACTTTTGAAGAATTATATCGATATTAAAAGAGTTTTAAGTATTAAGAGTGTCTCGAATTGCAATATATTTTGAGAGCAAAAAAACTAGCAATATCTAAATTAGTCTATTGTTGCAATATAGTTTTTTTATATTATATTAAATTTTAGCAATCTTTTGTTTTAATTTCTTAAAATACGTCTATATTTTATTAATACTCTAATTGATAAATTTCTTGTAGTTTATATAATTTGTCAAATGCTATCTTTCAATAATCTAAAACTTCTCTTTGTACTTATATATTAAGAATTTTTATATCTTATATACAATAATTATAACAATTATATTTTTTTTGTTGTTTTTGTTTAATCAAAGTTAAATATAAAGAGTAGTCTTAATATTTGCTTTTACGTCTTTAGATTAAAAAATTATTAATAGAATTAAATCAATTTTGTTTGTAGAAATAAAAAGTACAATAAAATCTAAAAATTAAATTATATTTCAAAGATTTTTTACTATAAGATAATTTTTTATTTGACGAAATTATTGCTTGTTTGTAGTTTGACTAAATATATTAATTGTTTTGCATATATTGTTTCTTATAATATATAGAAGTAAATAAAGTAAAATTAATAAAAAAATAAAAGAGTAGATAAAGTAATACTTGTTAAGTAGCAATAAAAAGATTTAATATACTAATCTTTTATTAATTTAATACGAAAATTATAATTATATTGTTGTTTTAACAATATCTTTTAATATTATGTTTGCTTTCTTTAAAGCAATTTAATCTATTTTCTTTAAAAAGTTAATTAACTCTTTTTTAAACAATATAGTTTGCTCTTTTTAAAGCATTAACTAGCTCTCTTTCAAATATATAAATTAATCTTTTTTATTGTTGTTTGTTCTTCGTAAAATTTGTAATCGAACAAAATTAATTTGTTTGCGCAAAAATTTCTTGTGCAACTCGAAAATATATATCGATTTCTATTTGTTAATAATAGTGTTTTTCGTTCTTTATAGAACGCAATCGAGATTGTCGCAATAATAGTATTAAAAGTTGTCGAATTAAAAGTCTTTGCAAATTCAAACTTTTAATTTATTAAAAAATATAACAAACAACATAGTAAATTATCGATACTATAGAAGATAATTATATACAAAAAAACAAAAACTATAAAATATATTGTAGTCTCTAAGTTAGTTTTAATTGAGTCTAGTTTATCTAAGTTAGATTAATCTAAATCTAGATTAACTTGCTAAACAAATTAATCAAAATTAGACAAATAGCTCTTCGAGCTATCTATCTAATACTATCTTGATCTGTAGACTTTAGGTATAATGCTATTGTATTGCGCAATATTATTGTATATTTATATAATCTATATTGTGTACAAAAAACTATTTTTTACTTTTTTTTTTATTCTAATTTAATTGTACGCTTTTTATAGATTCAATTTAATAAAGTATTTTGCTTCAAATAGTCGATTTTAAAACTTGCTAATATTAAATAGTAAATATTAAATTTTAATTGTAATATTATTTAGCTTTCGATAATTAATATATAGATAAAGAGTTTTATTTTTCTTTAATACAAAAAGAATTAAATATTTTGTCTATAATTAAAATTTTTAAATAAATTTTTTCTTTTTGTTTTTTGCTAGATATTCGCAAAGTACTTCGAGTTTCTTTTTGAATAAAATATATATAAATTCAAATATAAATTGTTTGTTTAATTTAAATTTAAATTTGTAATTTTACAATTAATATTTAGAAAGAATTTTTTTTTTCTTTCTTAAAATAAATACTCTTAATTGTTGTATATTTGTAATATATACTTTAGTAATTTCTTTGTTATATTAAATAGTTCAAAACTTTCAAAAAATTTATAATTTTCTTTATTTATTTTGATTTTATAGTTTAGTTAATTTTTGTTAATATTTGTTAAATCAAACTTTATTAAATTGTTTTTTTGCAAAAATATAAACTTGCTATTTGCAATCAATTGTTAATTTAATCTTTTATCTATTATTAAATATTATTAATACGTAGATTAAATATAAATTACGTAATTATATTGCGCAAATCTAAATATTTATATATTTTAATTAACTTCTAAATTGTATTGCTTTAATTAAAATATTTCTAAAACAATATTATAAATAACTATTTCTACTATATTAAAAATTAGTTTCTTGTAATATTGCTAAATAGCTATTAATAATAATTTTGTTTCTCTATTTATTTTTTTATTTTTGTCAAATAATAAGTTTCTATTTACAATTACTAGATTGTATACGTTAGATTTCTTTTAAGTAAAGTATTTTTCTCTTTTAATAAAAGTTTTAGTTATAGAATTATTTGTTGTATTAGAATCAACTATTGCAATAAATTGTTATCTATTAACTTTAATTAATATAGTAAAATATTGTATATATATTGTTAAACTTAGTTGTTGTTGTTAAACTAATATATTGCATTTCTTTAATATACTTTTTATTAAAAAATTTGAACATTTTTTTGTTCTATTGCTAAGATTTTTGCTTTAAGTATCTATTTGCGCTAAGCTTCTTTTCTATACTAATTTAATAATTTTGATTTTCTAGAAAATTAATTAACTTCTTCTTTGTTTTCTAGATAAGTTTAGCATAAATTGTTATAACAAACAATTTAACTAAATATTGTATATTTTTTTGCTTTCTTTATTGCTTGTTTAAATAGACTAATATTGCTTAATTGTTGTTCGATTTTATTAAAAATATTCTTTTTTTTAGTAGTATTACTTTCTAGCGCTTTCTTGTATTTGTCTACAATTTAATTTATCTTTTTCTCTCTTAATAAACTAGCTAAAGTTTTAAGATAATCTGTAATATTGTTTAGATATTTGTAAAAGTTTTTTAAGCTATACTTGTTGTTATAGTTCTAGACTAGATAGACTTTGTTCTTCAATTATTCTTCGAGTTTTCGCTCTTTTGTCTCAAATATATTACGAATAACGTTTAGTATCTTAATATCTATAGTACTTATATTTATTTTTTATATATAATTAGTTTTGTATAGCTAGTATTTTTGTTAATTAATTATATATTAGTTATTAAAGCTTTAATTTTAATATAATACTAGCTATTCTTTTAGAAACAATTTTGCAAATTGTATTTTAAAGATAAAATTATTAAAGTAACTTTAAATATAAAACTATTAAAACAATTCTAAATATAAAATTACTAAAACAAATATTTTGCAAAATGTAATTAAATTGCAACAATAAATATTTTTAAAAAAAATATATAACTTAACAATAATAAATTTTGTTAATTTTTTAAACAAGTATTTTTTAATTTTTATTGCGCTAAATTGAAAGAAATTTTACAAAAAAATTAATAAATTTGCTAGAATAAATAAACAACAAATTATTTTAACTACAATTTAATAATTTTGCTAAAATAAACAAGCAAATCTACTAAAATTAATATTTATATTGCAATATTATTGTTTTCGAACAATATTTTCTTATTTTGCGCAAAATTTATTATACAATACAATATTTAAATAATATTTGTTTTTAATATTAATAATTTTGCTTTAATACTTATTAATTTAATTAAACAAAATAAATTATATAATATTTAAATAGAGCAAATATATTTAAACAAAATATTTTATTTAAGTTTATATTTTTATTTACTACTTTGTTATTGTTTATAATTATTAAGATTTACAATATTTGTACAAATTTATTACAATAACATATTGCAATTTTATTATAAAAAATTAAATATTTTACTCTAGTTTTAAGTTTTATAAAAATATTATATTTTAAAATCGATTTTATTATTAATTAAGTATTAAGATTTTGCTATTATTAAAATTATAATTGCAAATTTTATTTAAACTTATTTTTAAAATTTTTAAATTAACTAAATTTAGCAATAATTTTCTTAAAAATATTAATATATTATTTTTATTTATTAAAAAGTTTAAATATAAAATTAAAATTAAAACTAATTAATTTTTATTTTATTAATCTTTTTTAATTACAATTGTTATTAACAAGAGATTTAAAAAAAAATCGCAAAACTTTTATATAACAACAACTTTGTTAAAAATATAATTAAAAATTTCGCATATTAGTTTAAGTATATTAATAGCGTTTATTTTTGTATATAATATTTAATACAATATAAAAAAAATTAAAACAAAGAAATTGTATAATTAGAAACAAATTTAAACAAAGTTCGAATTATTTATAAAAATCTATAAAAAAAGCAAAATATAAAGTAAGCTAAAAACAAAGTATAGGAAAAGACAACTAATATATTAATTAAAGAACAAAATAAATTAATTAAGAAACTTAATTATTGTAAGTAATTTAAATCTATTTATTATTTATTATTTTGTCGAAATTTTAACAACAACAACAACAACAACAACAACAACAACAATTATAATATATTTTTCTAGAAATTAAATTTACAAAATCGCAAATATCTTAAAAAAGTTTATAGAAATAGTTTACTTAAGATCGAGAAATTAATATATAACAATATTAAATTTTTTAATTTAATTGTTTTTTTAAGTAATTAAAAGAAATTCGATTAATAACAAACAATATTCTTTGCTAAATCTAAAGTCTATTTTTGTATATTTAACAACAAATTAGTTAAGCTAGTATATATTGTAGTTAAATATACAAAAAACGTTTTCGAAAATATTAAATATTAATTGTTAAATTAAAACAACAATTTTGCTTAGTTTTATAATATATTAGTTAAGTTAATAACAAATCTCTACGCTTAATTTGACAAATTTAATTAATAATATAGAAACTTTATTAAATTTATATTATTAAATTTTGCTATAAAGTTTTTCGAAATCTTTAACAAATATATAATTCGATTTATATTAATTGTAGCAAATATTAAGTTGCTTAAAAATTAAAAAATATATTAATTTAATTTAAAACTAAACAACAAATTATATAATCGATTTATTAATATAGTTAATATTATTAATATCAATAATTTGATCTTTTAATTACGCAATATAAATTTTAGAATAAAATAAAAGAAAGATTATTAATTGTTTTAAGCTAGCGCATATAATAAATTTATTATTATGCGAATAAATAAAAATCGAAATATTATACGCAAACTTACAAGTAAATTCGAAATCTACAATAACAAATCAATTAATTATATAATTAAACAATTTTTTTTTTCGAAACAAAATTAATCTCTTAATCTTAAATATTTAAAACTAAAATTAAGAAAAAGAATCTTTATTAAAAATATTTGCGTTCAAGATATCGTTTTAATTACTTAAATACTTTTTGCAAAAACAAATTAATTAAAATTAAAAAAAAAACAATTATTAAGTTTAAAATTTATAATATTAATAATTTTAAATTAAGAATATTTAAAAAAAAGAATTACTTTAATATTTTAAATAATAACTTAAATAACTTTAGCAAATTAAAAAACTAAATATTTTTAACAAGAGTTATAGTTTAAAATAAAAATTAACATTTATATAAAAGACAATAAAAGAACTTAAAATTATATTTAATTTACAAAATAAAGTTTTGTTTATTAAAATTAAATTAAATTTTAATATTATCGACAATAAGTTATTTAACAACTAGCAACTAAATTTCTATATTAAAATTTGTTCAAATTAAGTTTACTTGCTTTTTAATAAATATTATATTAAAACAATATTATTTATTAATATCGAAATCTTTAATAGAGTTTTTATTAATAAAAAGTTTGTTAAACTTTATAAACTTTTTATTATATTGTTTTTAAATTTAATTAAATTACATCTTGTTAATAACAAATTTGTCTCTAATATTATTTATATTGTTTAAATTATTATTAATTTAAGCAAATATATTAATATTTTATAATATTTAATAATTAAATTAAGACAATTTGCAATTATTTTTAATATATTTTAGATAAAAGAGTATAATATACAAATTAAAAAGAATATACAATTTCTTTAATTTAAATTTAATTATTATATAAAGTATTGTTTGTTAAATTATTAATTGTTAAAGATCTTTAACAAACAATACAAGTAATTAAAATATTTATTTTTAAAATCTTTAAATAAATTTAATATTTATTAAATTAATATTTTCTTATTTTTAAAACTTGTTAATAAAAAAAGCTACAAAATAGTTGTTATACTATTTAAGTACTTTGTTATATTAAATTAATTAAAAAAAAACAATAGATATTTAGCTTGCACTATAAACAATAATATTATTATAAATATTGCAACTATTATTTTTGATAATTACAATAAATTCTATATTAAACTTAAACAATTTTTTTTAAATATAAAACAATTTAAAAAGCAAATATATTCGAAATTTAAACAATAAATTAATCTTTTTAATTTGCAAAAAACTAACAAGTTGTTGTTTAATAAAAGTATTAATTATATTATTAATTTTGTTCTAAATACAACTTTTTTAACTAAGAAAGTCTACAATATATTTTGTTAAAAAAAAGAAATTATTAGAGTCTATCTAAATAATATAAAAAACAAAAATTAAATTTGCAATATTATTTTATAATATACTGTTTCTACTTTTATAGTTAAAAAGTTTAATAAGAATTTGCGTATTTGTATAAACTATAGATATTTTAACGCTTTAACAATTAAGAATTGCAATATTTTATTATTAATTTAAGAAATCTTGCAACAATTATGCAAAATTAAGTACTATAGCAAGTTCGATATTATTGTTATCTTTAACAAGATTTAAATATATTTTAATAATAAATACAAAATAGTCTTTATTATTTATTATAATTTATTTAAGTACGTTATAATATCTTTCAAATTATATAATATTTTAATTATGTTTTAGTTTTTTATTAATAAGATTTTTAATTTCTACTTAGACAATTCTTGCACAATCTATATAAATAATATTTTAGTTTACAATAATATTAAGAAAAAATATAAAAATTATATAAATAAAGTTTTTGCTAAGTTTTATAATGCAAGTCTTTATTTAAATATTAACAATTTTTTTATTATTAAACAAGTTAAATATCTAGATTTAATTATTATTATCGAAGAGATTTAAATAAATTTTAAGAAAATTAAATATATTCTTAAGTAAAAAGCTTTTATTTGTATATATAATATACAAGTCTTTTTAGATTTTGCAAACTTTTATTGATAATTTATTTATAATTATTTAAGTTTAGTTAAATTTTTGTTAGCATTTAGTAAATTTAAGAACAAAAATCTTAATTTTTTATAATAATTTAACAATTTTAAAAATCTTGTATTTAAAACTTTTAAAAAAGTTTTTATTAATTAGTTTATTTTATATTATTTTAATTTCGATTTAAAGATTTAGATCGAAAGCAATATTTTTGTTTTTGTAATTATTGTTGTACTTTTACAAATAAATTTAAATAAATTACTTTATTCGATAATTTATATATTTAAAATTATATTATTTGCAAAATGCAATTACAAAATTTATAACAAAAAATTGTTAATTATTGTTTGTACTTTTAAGAAATAATATTTAAAATATATTAATATATTTGTCGAACAATTTATTAAAATTATTATTAATTATTGCAATTTAAAATATTTTATAATTATTAAGCAATTTAATTATTGTTAAGTTTGCTAAATTAAGTTTTTGTTTAAATTTAATTTTAAGATTATTTATTAACTAGATATATTAAACACAAAATTAAATAACTTAATTAAACAATTGTAGAATTTGTTTTTTAACAAAAACAATTTTCGCAATTAATTTTAACAACAAACAATTCTTAAATAATACAACTTAAGATTAAATATAGTTAAAACTATTATATTAATTTTACTACTATTAAGTGCTATTTACAATTTAGTAACAAAATTAGTTTGTTTGTTTTAAAACTTTATTAAATTTAAACTAATTGCTAACAAAAGAATTGCAAAAATTTTTAATAAATTCATTTAAATTTTGTTAATAATTAACAAAAATATAAAACTATTTATATCTTTATTATTTGTAATACTTGTACTACTTTAGCAAAGTAAACTTTGTTTTACTAAATTTCTTTTTTTAGTTTTTTAGTTTATTTTTGTTATATTTACAATTTTTTAGTCTATATTTTTTTTATTTTTAGCTATTAATTTTGTCTTTCTCTTAAATATATTTATTTTGTTTATAACTTAATTATTTATATTTGCAATCTTTTTTACAATTTAGTTCTTGTTTGTTGTTGCAATTAATTTAATAAAAGAAAAGAAATTTAAAATAAAACTTAATTTTAAAATTCTTGCTTAACAAATATTAAAGATATATTTATATAACAAGAAGATAAAACAAATTATTTAAATTAAAGAAACTAGTAAACAAAATTTTTTAACTATTTTTTGCAAGACAATTAAGCTAGAACTTGAAAACTATATAATAATTAAATATTTAATAATTAATATTAAATACTTATTTGTTTAAGACAAAATATATATATCTTGAAATATAAATACTATTTTTCGAATTAAAGCAATTAAATTCTAGTATAAATATTAAATATTAAATATTTAAATCGAACAATTATTTTTAAAAAAATACAATATTACTATTATTAATCTATACTATATCTAGATATTAAAAAA
>JAABUS010000792.1_pt1 | contig 76007 bp, 4 predicted proteins | sample 5560161 | NCBI WGS metagenome assembly JAABUS01 (sample SAMN10711885, study PRJNA513376) | rock metagenome | isolation source: Antarctica rocks | place: Antarctica: Victoria Land, Trio Nunatak nord | collected 2016-01-04
ATAGATTATACTATAGAGAGACGATTATTACAATGATTATTATAATAAATATCTACTATTATTCTTTACTCACCGATTTTAAATCGAAATATTCTTCGGTAGAAAATAATAAGTTTAAAAGAAAATACTAATACTAAAACGTATTAATAAATATTTAAAAAGGGTTAGTTTTAAATTTAAAACTAAACTATTATTTTAGCGTCTCCTTAATTTTAAAATAAACGAATTAAACTACGTCGTTAATAAAACCTTCGATTATATCTAACTTTAGGCTAATAATAGTTTTAATTTTAATATTAATTTAAATAATTATAAGTCCGAGTATTTATTCTATAAATACGTGTATTTATAGGGGTAGTAGTAGCTATAAATGCGTATATTTATAGGGGTAGTAATAGTAATAATAGCTATAAATACGTATATCTATAGAGGTAGTAGTAGTTATAAGTGCGCGTATCTATAAGGGTAGCAGTAGCTATGAGTATATATATCTATAAAGGTAGTAGTAGCCATGAGTGCGCGTATCTATAGAGGTAATAGTAGTTATAAGTGTGTATATCTATAAGGGCAGTAATAGCCATAAGTACACGTATCTATAAAAGTAGTAATAGTTATAAGTGCGCGCATAGGGTTATTATAATAATTACTAGAAATCCGTCTTAACGCAGTAGAGATCCCTTGGTAAAACTCTATTTTATTTTACCCTATTTTAGGCCCCACGCTAATAGATCCCTACGCTAGGCTAGGGTAGGGATTATACCTCGATCCCTACCCTACTCTACGCTAATCCGAAGCGTAGTTAAGACCTTATTTTTACTACGATATAAAATATATTTATAGATATAGAAGATCTAGATATAAATAATACTTCGCCGCCGTTAATTAATATATCCGTAGGCGTCGCGTAAAATCTAATATATATAAAATTTATATTATTAGGGTCTTTAAGGTTTATCGTAAAAAAGATATATTCTTTAATAGTATATTTATCTAGGCCTAGGGAGTTAATATTTAAATAGGAAATTCTAAAGAGTTTAAATAAAATATTTACTCGAATCGATTACGATATAATAAAGGAATTATTTAACCTTATCACTAGAACTATAAGTTATAGACTATTTATTCTACGTATTATTATTAAATTAATAGTATTTTACGAAACGGTTTATAACGCTAAAAGTTTATTAATAGTTAAAATAATTCGTATTTTATAAAAGGATAATTCCTTCTCGTAAATAAAAATCGCCGAAATTATATAGGCGGATTACTAGCGTTCCGCCGGAGTATAAACTTTAGATTCTATATTAATTCTTAGATATAATAATAAGATCTATATACTTAAAGAAAGATTAGTCCGCGAAGAATTATTAGAATAATATTATAACGATATATTAGCGGGGTACTTTAGTATTAAAAAGATAACGGAGTTATTTACTAGAAAATATTTCTAGAGTACTTTTAAGACCGACGTATAAGAATATATCGATATATACGATATATACTAGCGGGTTAAGGTATATCGATACCGCTTTTATAACGAGATTAATTCTCTATTATATCCTATAGGGCCGTAAAAGGAAATTATAATAAATTTTATTACTAACTTACCTTTAAATAAACGATACGGGTATATTTATAATACGGTCCTTATAGTCGTAGATAAGTATATAAAGATATTACGATATATCTTAACTATTAAAATAATCGACTCTACGGGGTTAATAAAATTAATATTCGAAAAAATTATCCTAAAGTTTAGAGTTCTTAATAGGATTATTTCTAATAAAGGTTCTATCTTTATAAATATATTTTAATTAAAAGTATACTATTTAATAAAAATAAAGAGGCGCCTAAATACCGTATTTTATTTATAGACGGATAACTAGATAAAACGCTAGAACTAAACCCTAGAATATTATTTAAAGACTTTCTACTTAAGTGAGTAAAATAACTAGGTAGTATTTTTACCTATAATAGAATAAATATACTATAATATATAGTATACGATAATAAAATGAATACTATTTATAGTTATATATAGTTATAATCTTTCTCTTAAACCGCGTCTTGAGGGCGAGACGTATAGGGGAGAAGTACCGTCGGTATAAAAAAGAATTAAAGAATTAAATACTTTAAGAGAGTACTTAATAAAAGTATAAATTATCGTAGTCGAAGTATAGAAATATAGCCATAATAGAAGGTATAAACCGAAATTATTTAATATAAATAATCTTATATTATTATTAACTAAAAATTTAATATAAAAATAACTAAGTAAAAAGCTCTCTTATAAAGTAATTAAATTATTTAAGATTTTAAATACCGTCGGAATATAAGTATACCGCCTAGGATTATTAACTAGTTATTATATTTATAATATTTTCTATATATCGTTTCTAGAGCCGTATTATTAACAGTAGAGCGACGTTTCGATTCTTAATATACCTCTACCGGAATTAATAAATAATACGAACGAATAAGAAATAAAAAGGGTACTAAAAAAGAAGAAGGTAAAAGGCGAGGTACTTTACTTTATAAAATAACTAGGATAACTAAAGACCTTTAATAAATAAGTTAATATAGATATTTTAGATAACGCGCTAGAATTACGAGAAATATTCGAAGAGAATATAAAGGTAGAAAAGATATAGAAAGTAAAAAGTAGGAAGAGGAAATATTATTAATTATTAACTACTACTAGTTATTTCTTATTAATAAACTTCGAGCGAGATATATCTTTACGGCTAGCGGGGCGTTTACGGGTAGACTTATATTTATAACGGCTAGTTTTCTTAATATTAAGACTCGGTTATTTACGAGTAGGGCCGGGGCCGGGAAATCGAATTAATAAATAAAGAGTAAAAATAGAACTAAAATTAAAATTATTAACTTTATCTTTAACTTCTTCCTTAAAAGCCTCGCGAGAAGATATTAATTTATTTAAAATATAACGATTTATACCCTTTATACCGCCGTATTAAAAGCGAGGCTCTATAATATTTTTAACTAAAAAAACTTTACGATTAAATATTATAACTTTTTATATACCACTAGAGAATAAAGTAGGATCGATAATACCGAGATCGTCGATAATAAATATATTAAATTAATCGGTAGCGGGATTAAGGCCGGGAGAAAAGTATTATTCGAAGGCGTCTCGTATACGACGCGTATAAATATTATCTTCATCTTTATTATCGGCTTTATCTTCGTCCGTCGATTCGAGGAAATCGTTAAATTAATATTATATAATTCTATTTTAAGATATACCCGTATCCCGGGTAATAATCCCTCCCTAAAAAATTATTAATAAGCGAATTATATTTAAACTATATTAATTTATTAGAGTACGAAAGATATTATTTATACCCTCGATATTTATAGTAAATCGAGATATTAATTATAGTATATTCTTCCCTCTTTTAACGTCGCTACTTTTAAGTTTAATCTCTCGAAGGAAGATTATAATATCTTTCGTATACCTAATAACCTACTCGCGAAGATATTTATTAAGACCTCGACGTTTTAAACGGTTAAAAAGAAAATTTATAAGAGTATAAAATTTAGAAGGAATCTAGATACGTTAATATAATTTAATTTAAAATATAAACGATATATAAAATTATATAAATACTTATTCTTTACGTAATAAATATACTTTATATATAATACTTTATTATATAAAACGTAGTTATTTAGGCTTATCCGCTTAGAGTAACTAAGGTATAAAAGTATTAATAAACGTAGGGTAGGAGTAGAGCGGGCGGTTATTTTACGGGGAGTAAAGATCGGGGACGTATTAAATATCTAAATATTATCATTAATATCGTATACCGTAGAGATTAAATTAATATACTAAATATTAAAGTAATCGAGTTATATACGTATCGCTAATAAAATAAAGTATAGAACTAATAATTTAAAAATAAAATAAATATTACGATAATATTAATTCTTTTAAAATATAAATAAATACCTTATTTAAAGATAGAATAAGTTATTTATTTACTTTAATAATTATAAGTTTAAAGAAAGAATTTAAAAAAAGAAAAGAAAAATTTATTTAAATTATAATATATTAACTCTAGCCTTACCTACGGAATATATATATAATATTTACGACCTCGAAGAAAAAGTTTAAAGATACGGCCGAGATTATTATAAATTAGTAAAAGTTTAAATATAATATAACTATCGATAATAATATATAGGAGTTTATATATATAGAAGATAATAGGATATTATAGAAGAAGAAAGTTAAAAGGTCGGCGAAGGCTTTATACCTACGCTAAGACCGTTACCCGTACGTATTTACTCCTATAACTAGAGTTCTTCCTAAATAATAAAGTAGAATAATTTACTCTACCGCCGATATCGTTAAAGCCCTACTAGTAGTAAAGGTTTATAGTTTTTAACGGTAATTATAATATTCTTTTCCTTACTTTTCCTTTTAGGTTTAAAGGTTTTTATTAAATATTTAATTTAATCTACGACTATATAACTACGCCGATTACGAACTATACGCGACGTATTATTAAATTTTAAAACGTAATTTATTTCCCTCCCTTTTTCTTACTAGGTTTAGAGGTTTTTCTTAATATATTATTATTATAAAGATAAGAGATTAATAGAATTAAATAAGAGGCGTAGGCGTTACGCGTATACTCTATTTAATTTAAATTCTCCTATATTATACTCCTTCGTCGGAGTATTAAAACGTTAAATTAATATTTACTAGTTTCGAGGGCGAAACCCTTAGAAGGGGAGGTAATTATTATATTATATTAAAACTAACTTTATAATAATTATTAAATATAATATATAGATCTTATATAGGGAGTATACGGCGTAGTTACGCTATTTATATTATAGTATTATATTATGATTTCTAGTACTCCGGAGCCCCTTTAGAAATAGGAGGCTCGGAGCCCTCGCTCTAACTCTTTAGAGATTAATTCTATTATTTAAATATAGAGATCATTTTCCCTTTAAGGTTTTATATTTACTTTTATATTATTATAAATACCCTAGGCACTATGACCTAACAATTATCCTAGTTATTTTATAAAATAAAATACCTCGCTCTTTATCTTCTTCTTTTTTAGTACCTCTTCTATTTTTTATTCGTTTATATTATTTATTAATTCCGGTAGAGGTATATTAAGAATCGAAATATTACTCTACCGTTAATAATACGGCTCTAAAAGCGATATATAGAAAATATTATAAATATAATAACTAGTTAATAATCCTAGGCGGTATACTTATATTTCGACGGTATCTAAAATCTTAAATAATTTAATTACTTTATAAGAGAGCTTTTTATTTAATTATTTTTATATTAAATTTTTAGTTAATAATAATATAAAGTTATTTATATTAAATAATTTCGGTTTATATTTTTTATTATAATTATATTTCTACGCCTCGACCGCGATAATTTATACTCTTATTAGGTACTCTCTTAAAGTATTTAATTTTTTAATTCTTTTTTATACCGACGGTATTTCTCCCCTATATATCTCGCTCTCGAGACGCGGTTTAAGAGATAGATTATAACTATATATAGTTATAAATAGTATTTATTTTATTATCGTATACTAGGTATTATAATATATTTATTTTATTATAAGTAAAAGTACTATTTAATTATTTTATTTACTTAAATAAAAGATTCTTAAATAATATTTTAGAGTTTAATTCTAGCGTTTTATCTAATTATCCGTTTACGAATAAAATACGGTATTTAGGCGCCTCTTATTTTTTATTAAATAATATACTTTTAATTAAAATATACTCGTAAAGATAGAATCTTTATTAGAAATAATCTTATTAGGAACTCTAAACTTTAGGATAATTTCTTCGAATATTAATTTTATTAACCCTATAGAGTCGATTATTTTAGTAGTTAAGATATATTATAATATCTTTATATACTTATTTATAATTATAAAGACTATATTATTAACGTATTTATATCGCTTATTTAAAGGTAAGTTAATAATAAAATTTATTATAATTTCCTTCTACGGTTACGCTACGGAATAGAGAAGGGAATTTCGAGTTTTTCGAAAATCGGGTAGGGAATTAATAAAAAAAGAGGGAAAAATAGGCGTAAAATAAATTCCCTACCTAGAGTAGAGAAGAGAATAGGCCAAAAAAAGTAAATTCCCTTCCTTATTCCGCAGCGTATCTACGGTCCCGTAGGATATAATAAAGAATTAATCTCGTTATAAAGACGGTATCGATATACCTTAACCCGCTAATATATATTATATATATTAATATATTCTTATACTTCGGCCTTAAGAGTACTTTAGAAATATTTTTTAATAAATAACTTCGTTATCTTTTTAATATTAAAGTACCCCGTTAATATATCGTTATAATATTATTCTAATAACTCTTCGCGGATTAATCCCTCTTTAAGTATATAAATCTTATTATTATATCTAAGAATTAATATAGAATTTTAAATCTATACTTTAGCGGAACGCTAGTAATCCGCTTATATAATTTCGGCGATTTTTATTTATAAAAAGGAATTATCCTTTTATAAAACGCGAATTATTTTAATTATTAATAAATTTTTAGCGTTATAAATCGTTTCGTAAAATATTATTAATTTAATAATAATATATAGAATAAGTAATCTATAGCCTATAGTTCTAGCGATAAAATTAAATAGTTTCTTTATTATATCGTAATCGATTTAAATAAGCGTTTTATTTAAACTCTTTAGAATTTTTTATCTAGGTATTAACTCCTTAAGCCTAGATAAATTTATTATTAAAAAATATATCTTTTTTATAATAAGTCTTAAAGACCTTAATAACGTAAATTTTATATATATTAGATTTTATATAATATCTACGGATATATTATTTAACGCCGGCGAAGTATTATTTATATTTAAATCTTTTATATTTACGAACGTATTTTATCTTATAACGAAAATAGGGCCTTAATTAATATTTTCTAAATTTAATAACTTTTATTATAAAGTAAATAATATATTATTTAAAAAATTATCCTAGTTTTTATAATTAAAATAACGTAAAGAGTTATCGGCTAGGTTACTTTTTTTAGAATAATATAAAATTAAAAAATTAAAAGATAAAAGTCTTATTACCTAACGCGCCTAGCGATTATTTAACTACTTAATATTTATAAAACCCTTTAAATTATTATAATTAATTAAGACTTTTATTTTATATAAACTACCCTCGAGGTAGTATCGTTATTATTTAAATATCGCGATAATTACGAGGAGCTCTATTATAATTACTAGTATATAAAAGTTAGTACCTTGGTATAAGATAGTAGCTTATTCGTACCACTAGATAAAAAAAAGAATAGAATATATAATATACTAAGACTGAATCTTGACTACTATTTTATTTCGTTAATACTATAATTCTTGCGTGTCTTATTTCGTTGATACTATATTCTTATTATTTAGTAGTAACGGTTTAGTCGAATTCTATTTATAAATAAAAGGAGACTAGTTACTAACCCCTAAAGTACTAGTTATAAAGTACTAAATCCTCTATTAATATCTTAAAGATATAATTATTATCCGTACTATTATTCCTTTATATAGGTCGAATTATTTTAAGGGATTATAAATTAATTATAATTCGTCCTCGTATCTACTACTAGTTATAATATTAGTACTAACCCTTTAACCGTTAGTATTCTATAACGACGAACGAAGCGAGCCTCTTCGTTTTCGTCTTAACTCTTATATATAGTAGCGGTATTTCTTTACGTTAGTTACGCCTACCCTAAATCTTAATAATCGAGTTATTATATTAAGTTTCTATAGTTATATAAATTAATTTATAAACGCGCTTTATAAACCTAAAGGAATATTTATACCCCGGTTATAAAGAGTACTTTATATTTCGGCCGTAAACGTAGGGAACGATCTATATTAAATTAAAGTATCGCCGCCGTTTATATCGTATACTATTATTTTCGTTTATATAAAAAATCTTTACTTTTTCTTAAAGATCTCGGTCTAACCGTAATTAATTATTAGGAAAGTTAAATCGCGCCGGAATTACGGAGTTAAGAGCGGAGTTTACTTTTTTTATAATTTAAAATTTATATTTACCCGAAAGCGGAGAAGCGGTATTTACCCTATTAAGAATTATAACGAAATCGATAGGTTTTCCCCGCGTTAAGATAAGAACCCTAAAAATTTCTTTTTAATCCTTTACTTCTTACCTTTTACTTCGCTATTTCTAACTCGCGTAATCGAGGTTTGAATCTTCGATATTATATAAATAAACTTTCGAACTATATACCGGTAGAAGATCTTTATAAATATATATAATTTATCTTATTTTCCTTACCTATAAGTTAAGCGGAGGTAAAGAAGCCGTTTTTATTAAACTTTACTATCTCTCTAGCGTTTTAATTATTTATATTTTCGAAAAAATATTTCGAGTAGTATAATAAGAATATTAATAAATTAATTTAAGAAATAGTTCTTTTTATTATCGACTAGTACGATCCTTTATTAGATATATTAAAAGATAGCGAGTTATTTATAAAAAGAGGACGTTCTACCTTTATTAATATTTAAGAAGAAGAAAGTTCCGTAGAAGAAAATCTTTTTATATTTCCGATTTCCTAGACGTACCCTCCTTTAATTACGGAAATATTAACGGCTTTCGTTAAGGGCGTTAAATACTATACCGATTCGGCGTATTTTAACGATTAGAAAAAAAGAAACGAGGAAATTTTAAATCTTTAGTTACCTCGTTCTTAAAGAAGGGTTAAGGACCGGATTTTAATTACTCTTATTTATTCTCTTCTAGCTACGTCTTTTTCTTTAGTTTCTAATCTAATTAAATTTATAATTTAATTAACTCCGAGAAAATTAATACCTTAATTCCTCCTATAAGAATTAATTTTCACTACGGACGACGTTATACGAAGGATTCTTTTTAATTAAACCGATAATATAATTAATAATAATAAGGGCTAGTCTAGCTCCTTAAGATAAAACTAAAGAAGTTTTAGTAATTTTAAAAGAAATTAATTTATATTATTTAATCTTTAATTTTAATAAGAATAAAAAACCGTAGGTTAATTACGAATACCGCCTCCGCCGGTAAGGATCGATTTAAACCTATATAATACTATAATCTAAATTATACGATCTACCGTACCGGATATTATTAAAGTTATTTTATAAAATTAAAATTAAGTTTTTAAAGGGTCTTTAAAATCTACTAAACTATAAAAGCTAGCTAGTAAAGACGGGTACATTTAATAAATATAGTAATAAATTAGGTATTTCCGTACCGGCGAATTAAATTTCTTTTATTTAAATTACCTAGAGTTATAGGGCGCCGGTAATATCGTCCCTAACCTTAAAAAATTAATATTTAAAGAGATTTATACCTTCTATAATAAGGTTTAGGATTTCGTTATAATAAAAAATGAAAACGTAGTAAAGAGGAATCTAAATAACTACTTCCGCGGTATAATTATAAATTAATAATTTAAAATCCTTTCCTAAGATAAGAAAGATATAATAATATAACTACTAAATAATCTATAGCGCTAAATTACTAGACTATAAAATTACTTTAAAATTATAATATTTATAACTCTAGAAGAGTTTAGTCGCTAATTATATATATCGAAAGACGCGGCCGAACGAAATAATTTATTTATCTACGTTTAGAATATAGCTAAATACACCGTTTAAGCCGGTATTACCGAAAAGTATATATAGGTTATATAGGCGTGGAATCACCTTAATATTAATTTCTAGGCTATTATCTCTTCTCTAACGAATAATACTTCGATTAAATAATTTATCGAATAGCTTAAGAGTAAGAAAAAAATATAATATAAAATATAAACCTAAAAGGACAAAGAAGGCTATAAGAATTATCGAAAGAAAATTAAAGAACGAGAAAAGAATCGCGATATAAAAGAGGATAAATAATTACTTAAAGATAAATAATTATTATAACGGTAAAATAAATACTATAATTTAATACTTTATCGGCCTTAGTAGTAGTATCGATCTTTTTAATCTTAAGATTTTTAAATACTTTAAGGTCCTTAGTCTTAAGGCTTTTAAGAGTAGAGACTATTTATTATAAAACCGAATCCTTATAATTCTCGTTCTTTTTTATACTAGTAGATGACTAGACCTTCTTTCTCTTATATTAACCCTTATAATTAACCGGTTTACTTTTAAAATCGGTAGATTATACCTTAGATATAGTAATAGTAATAATCGTAGTAAATTTAAAAACCTCCCCCGTAAAAACTTCTAAAAAACGCTTTATTATTATTAAAATAACTATTTATAATTACCGCCGGAAACGTTTAGCCTAACTAAAATTCATTCGTTAAAAATCGGGGTTACGGGAACTAGAGCTATAATAACTAAAACTATAAAAATTATAGGACACGCTTATATTACCCGCCGAGACCGTATAATACTTTCAGTAATTAAATATAGATATAGCCTATTTACTTTAATAAACTATATAATAATCTTAATAACGAAAATACGGATTACGGTATTTTCTTTAAATTTATTAATAATTATTTCGGCTCTCCCGAAGCTCCGCCGATAAATTATTATAATTATTATATAAACGCCGATAAAAGTTATTATAATATTAAGGAGAGTATTATAAACGAAGAATAAAGTATTAATAAAAATATTAATATTAAGTTCGTCTTAATTACGTATTATATTTCTACGGGGAAAATGGGTTAGCGTCTTATTTATAGGAACTATAAATCTAACTTCCCGTCGAATAATCTATTATATATATACTTAAAAGAAAGGAAATATATACGCTCGATTAATATATAAAAGGTAATTGGTCCTACTCTTATAAAATTTAAAAATACCGAGTTAAATATTACTCCGAAGATTTTAATCCTAGAGATTATAATAACGCCGAAATCGATAACTCCTAAATCTTCCCCTCGATAAAAAGATAAATTAATAATCGAATCTACTACTCCGCCTTTATTAATTAACGGGATAATATTTCGTATATAATATTATTTTACCGGCTAAATAGACCTTACTTTAAATATTATTTAAGAATTAGGATATTTTAATACTAGGTATCCGATAAATATAATTAATAGAGTATTTATTATATAACGAATCCCCGGTCTTTAGTTATAGATTTATAATAAAGTTATTATCTTAAAAGGTATCGGCTCGAACCGTTATTTAATTATAAAATAAACTTTAATTATATTTTATATAAACGGAAAAACGAAGGATAACGTAGAAATAATAATTAAAATTATTAAGAACTTCTATATTATCGATAACCTTAAAGTTAATATATTTATCGGTATAAATATCCTAGGCTAGGAGAAGGCCGTTATAAACCTCCTTAATAATTAAATAATTTTAGGTAATTACGAAGATATTACGATCCTTATTTAATCTATAACTAGGGATAATATAAAAATCCGACGTATTATACGGTTAGAGCGCCGCCAAATAATTTTAATATAAATTACGTTAGCGGTAGTAATCTCGCTGAAAGGGAAATTAAAATTACCGGACCGAGACTTCTTATTCGAATTATAGATAAAAGAAGTCTATATTTACTTTATAGACTTAATAATTAACTTTATTAATATTCGTAACGAGGGGAATACGCCTTTTATTATTCCTCGCCGTTAACGAATAAGATTAGTTATAAAATATAAGGTAAAAAAAGTATATTTTATTAATTTAAATAACTATTCCCTTACGGCGAAGATTTACGAGGACGATATAATTATATTATATTTTATTAATCTTTATAATCCGAGGTTAATTTTAAGGCCTAAGGTCGATCCTTTTATAAAAACGAAACTACCGAATAAAATTACGATTTATAATAACGACTCCGATATTACCGCGATTAAAGAGATTATAGAGTAATACCCTCGTATTTAAGAAGATACGGGAGATATAATCGACCTACCCGAATTAAAATAATTATCGATTCCATTTACCACGGACTAGTAATTATTTAATACGAAATTTAATTATAAGGTTTATTTATTAAACCCCGATATAAAAGCTTTAATAAACGAGAAATTCGATAAAATATATTAATAAAAGAAGATATCGTAGTTTACCGAGCCTTCCTTATTCGCTTTCCTTATCTTCGTTATATAGCGGACGGTATATAAAGGCCTTAAAAGAACGCCGATACGGAAGAGTAAAATCGTAGTCGATATTCGTAATTTAAATAAAATTATTATCTTTAATAACTACCCTCTTCCGCTTTAAAGCGATATTATTTCGTCGGTATAAGGGTATATTTATATAAGTATTATTAATTATAGTAGATAATTTCATCTATTTTTAATTAAGAGAGATAATCGTTATAAATTTATAATAGTTTCTTACCGTAGTTCGGAGCACTATAACGTCGTAGTAATAAAATAAAAAGGTTTAGTTCTGTATATTTAATATAAAATAAATACTTTTCTTCGCCCGTATAAAGTATTCGCGAGATACTATATTGATAACGTCGTAATTTTCTTACGGTTTTATTCCGAGTATATCGAATATCTTATAATTATTTTCGCTTTATTCGTAGGCCTTAAAATCTTATTTAAATTTAAGAAATTCTTTTTAATTTACCCCTCGGTCATACTTTTAAGCTAGAAAATAAATAGGTTAAATTTAACTATTATTAAAGAAAAAATTACGGTAATTAAGGAACTTCGTTTCCTAGATATATTATAGGCTTTAGAAATATATATCGGAATAATAAATTAATTACGAAATAATATTAAATATTTCGCCTAGATTATTAAATTATTTTAACGCTAAAAAACTTAATTTTTAAAGAGCTCGCCGTCTTAAGACGGGAATATATAAAAGACTTATTCTAGAAAAACTTACTTCGTATTTATAAAAAAGGAATTAATTTCTTTTAGATTACTTTAGAAGGTATTTACCTTTAAAATCTATTTATATTATCGGGATCTAACTCGTTAATTATATATTAATATAAATACGTTAAAGTCGTACGGAATTAACGCTATAATATACTATATTAAAAGAGATCCTTAGGGTAATAATTTCCCCCGTATTAATATATAACTAATTCTATTCCTATTTAAATTATTTAATCCTACGGAGTCGCGCTACTAGCCTACGGAATTAAAAGTAGTAAATTTAATTTAGATATTAAAAAAGATCTTATACCTATTTATATAAATCCCGATAAAGAAGGTTATTATCTTTATTAATTACTCGGTAACTATTAATATTACCCGATAAATAATACTATCGTCGTTCTTTTTTAATAGGATAAACCTACGGTTAATATAAATTTTTTAATATATATTATAATACGATCTCGATATTCGTTAGTATCCTAGAAAGTAAAATATTATATTAGATACTTTATCTCGCCTTCTCGATAAGAAAGAATATTTTAATATTAAAAGTCCCGATATTTTAGACGATATTTTCGCTTTTTATTTTACTTTAGTTAAAATATCTTCTAAATACCGCCTTAAATTATAAAAGGCGTATTTTAAAGATAAGAAATAATTAAGAATAATAACTTTCTTTATAAATAAGAAAGATAGACTTAAGAAAGAAACCCTAAAGTCTACGAACGATATCGACGTAATTAATACTAATATTCCTTTCCTTCTTAGAGATTTACTAGTATAGTATAAAGACGATTATATTAATAAGAAACGTTTATATATCCTAAAATTAATAGAATAGAATATTTTCGAACTCGTATATAATAAGCGAAATTATATAGGATTTTATAGAACGTACGAGAATATCGCCGATAATTATTATATACGATATTTAACTCGAAGATTTAAATACTATATTTTATACTACCCTTAATATTAACTTAATTAAATAAAAAGATATATATTATATAGTATTTTAAAACTAATCCTAATAGAGCTAAAAATCTATTATTATATTATTATTAATTTCGTTATAACGCTCCTTATATTTACTAACGGATATAATTATCTAATAATTATTATTTATAAATTCTCGAAAGTAGTTATTACGACTTTAGGGAAAGATATATTTAACGCCGAAAAATAAATAAACGCGTTATTTCTCGCTTTTACCGACTAAGGAATTTTAAAGACGATTATTTTTAATAAAGACTTTAAGTTTCTTTTAAGTTTATAAAAGGTAATCTTTAAAATATTAAAAATTAAATTAATAATCTCTATTACCTACTACCCTTAATTTAACGGCCAGTCGGAACGGATAAATTAGATTATAAAAATAATATTACGATTTTATTTAATATACTACCTTAATAGTTTATAAAATAAATTTATAATTACTTTACGATTTATTATAAATAATTCTTTAAACTCAGCGACGACGCTTTTACCGAACGAGATTATCTACGGTATAAAGTTTAATAATAGAATTTTAGTTTAAGATATAGTAGGAAGGATAAATTTTACCGATATTAAAATAATTAACTAGAAGGAAGCCGTTAACGCGATTTCATTCGCGGCGATTAATACTAAATTTCGGTATAATAATAAGTATATACCCTTAATAATATAAGAAGAGGATATAGTTTTTTTAAAATTATATAAAAGTTATAAGATCCCGAGTTTAAAGAATTATAAATTTTTAAATTAAAAAACTAGTTTATTTAAAATTTTAAAATAAATTAACGGTTTAGCCTATATATTAGAGTTACCGCCGATAATAAATATTTACCCTATTATTTTAGTCGCCGCCTTGGAATTTATTCCGCTAAAAGAGGATTTATATAATTATCCTCGGGAGGTCGGGTAGGTTATTATTCTCGATAATAATAATAAAAGTATAAGTAATTACTTTAAGATAATATATATTTTAGATAAAAGAATAAAAAAGCTTCTAAGACGAGGGAAAAGATTAATAATATAATATTTAATTAAATAAAAGGGCTGGGGGCCCTACTAGAATATATAATATAATAAATAAAATCTTAAAAACGTAGAAGGCGTAATTAACGACTATAATAAAAAATCGTTATAAACTACGTAGGTAGTTTAAGGGACGTTATTACTTTATTTATTTATTAATTTTAATTTTATTTTCGCTTCTTTACGCGACGATAACTTTATTATTTAATAATAACGAATTTCTTAGCGGCCCCGTTACGTTAATATAATATTTCTAGTTAATTTAAATATTAATAAATCGTTTTCCTCGTTCGAATTAATAAATACTACCGTTATCGTAGTATTTAATTATAGTATTTTAGGCGTTAAATAATATTAATATATCTTTCCTCTTTTAATCCGAATATTAATAACTTATTTATATCGCTCGCCCTAATCGGGTATAATATAATATCTTCGTTTTAATAAATCTTTAATCACGATATAGTTAAATTATATTCGGGAAAGATTTCGAAGATACCGATTAAAGTAACCCTAAAGAGTAATAAAGTAAAAGTAAAGAAAGTAGCGAAGGTAATTAAAATTAAAATAATTAAAGTAATAAATAAAAATAATAATAAGGAATCCGGCGCTTCTACTTTTAAATAGAGCGATAAGGTTAATAATAAAGAGGTTATTAAAACCGAAATCGATAATTAAATCGATAACGGAGAGGTTAAGGACTTACCGTATAATAAACCTGTATATAATATAACGGAAAATAAAGATACCTAGTTATTAACGGGTAGAAATCTTTCTTTATTATAAACCGGGCTAGTTATTTAATACGATAAAATTTCTTTAAATACGCGATTTAAGAACTAGTTAAAGATATTTAACTCGAGAAATAACTTATAATTTAAATAAATAAATAACGGGTAACTAGCTACGATATAATTAATAAAGAACGATAATAAGAAATACGCGATTATTTTTAATTACGCGTAATTATACGGGGATAAAGGGAATTCATCGTAGAAACTAAATTAATTAGTTTTAATAAAAGGGGGGAAATATAACCGATATATCTTCGTAGAAGAATATAATTATTTTTTAGCGGATAAGATAACGAGAGTAAAAGAGCTTTTAACGTTATCGAAAAAACTATATAAAAAAAGCCCGAAGGTAACGAAGATTATAGTTTTAAAAAAACTTTTAATATAAGAGAAGTCGATATCTAAGAAATTTAATAAGGATAATAAAAATAACGAGAGCGAGTCCGAATTAAAAAAGGAGTTTTCGGTTTCGAAGAAGTCTTTAAAGAAATTAATAATAAAATTATTTTTACCGAAGAAATTGACTTTAAAAATAGTCTCCCTTATAATCGATAATAACGATTTTTAATTAACTAATATAGAGTCACCTAATATCGAGGTATAGGAATATTAAAAAGAGTATACCGGAATTACGTAAATATCCGATGACCTAATTATATAATTAGAAGAGTTAGATAGGATTAAGGAGATATTTAAAATAAAAATCGCCGCCGAAACTAAAACCGTAGATTCTTTAAAGTGAAAGGCTACGGCTACTTTATCTACGCCTACGAAAAAACGGGTAAATAAGAAAAGTACGATATTTACGATTATAGAATAATAAATTAAAATCGGTAATAAAGATTTCTTAATTATATTTTAAATTACGTCTTAGACTTCGCCTTTCCTTATAACCGAGATTTCTTAATAAATTACTTCTTTTTCTACTATATTTAAAAGCTCTAAATAAAAGAGAGTAAAATATATAATTAAAAAACTTAAACGGGATAAAACGTCGGTTAATTTAAATACGAAAAAAGCCCCTTTAGTATAAATAATAGCGGATATTTCTACGGTAACTAGTAAATCTAAATCGGTTATATTAACGACCGTACCGCCTTTAGCGAAGGATAATTCTATATTATTATAAATTTATAAACGTATTAACCCTACTATAAACGGAAAAAATAAAATAAAATAAATTTTCTCACCTAAGGCTACGGGAGCGATCGTAATTAATTTAAGAATAAAATACTCGAAGAAAATAAAACCTAATAAACAAACTAAGCCGTTAAAAATAGAAGGGGAGATTAAAGATATTTCTATATTATCGGAGGATTTAAACGATAATATTAAAGCGGAATCTTTAGTCGAGATTATTAAAAAAGCGTTCGTTAAATCCGAAACTTATATAAACGCGTTAATAGCCAGAAATAACCTCTTAGAAAATAATAATACTATTTTACGTAACTACGTAGATTTTTTAAAAAACCTTATTATTAAAGTTAATAATAAAATAGTCCGCGTTTTATTAGTCCTAGAAATCTTTTATACTACTTTTATTTAATATTATACCCGCCTCTTAAGTTAATACAGGGTCGATTATTTATTATAAGGTTTTTTCGATTTTATAGAAATCGATATACCTAAAGAGTAATTAATTAGAAGTAAATGAATAAAACTAATTTAAAAAGTTAAAAATATTAATAATATTAAAGACTTCGCTAATAATCTCTTAACTAATATTAATATAAATATAAACTCGTTAATTAAGAGATATCCGGCTTTAAAATAAATACGTGATCGAGAGAAGTTTAAATAATAAATAACTACCGATATTATATTAGGCGGTAAACTTATTAAAGAGAGTAATAAACTATATAACTAATTCGGTATAACCGCGTAGATTACTTTAAATTATAATGATCGCGCCGTTTTTAAAACTATTACCGATAATAAGGCCGCGTAAACTACTACGATTATTATCGGTCATAACGAATACTCTATTATCGACGTCTTAACTACCGATAAATAGGAACCCTAGTTAGGTACTACGATAAATATATTAAAGACTATAGATATTTCTTTATCTAGTATTTATAACCTAACGACTAATCTCCGTCTCGACGACTTTAAATAAAAACGTCGTCGTCTTTCTATTAATACGGTACGTTTATAGTAGTTCTAAATCGAGGTAATAAAGAATAGACTATATTAACGATTATAATATTTATTCTCGTTTATATATTTACTTCGAGGCCTCGAGGACGTAAGGCCTTTACTTATAAAGGTAATTATTATAATTACTAGTATATAAAAGCTAGTACCTTAGTATAAGATAATAACTTATTCGTACTACTAGATAAAAAAAAAAATAGAACACATAATATATTAAAACTAAATCTTAACTACTATTTTATTTCGTTAATACTATAATTCTTACGTGTTTTATTTCGTTAACACTATATTCTTATTAAGCTCTTTATTATAAATCTCGTATCGAACTTCTAAATCTTATATCTTACGGGATTTAAAACGTAACGGGATATTATTTATTATTATTTTATAACTACGTTAAAATTATAACTATAATAAAATTAGAAATATTTATTTTAATCCGAATTTTTAATTCTAGATTAAAATATATTAAAATAAGTATATACGAGAATGAATCGCGAAGTAGGTAAAACGTTTACTCTACCTTTTTAAGTTATTTAAATAAACTAAATTTTTTATTATTTTAACTACTTTTTAATAAACCCGTTAATAGGCTTATTATCTACGAATAATAATAAATAAATCGACGATAAAAATTAATAAAACCTAAAAATACTTATATATTATAAAAGGACTTTAGTTTTAGTTAGGACTAAATTATATTAATTCTACATTCGTCTATTAATATACCTTCGGTATTTATAATAAATTTTAGAAATTTAATTAACCGAGTAAAGAACTCGTATTTCTTAAAACTCGCGAATAAAGAATATTTTTATAGGTATTCGAGTATTTATTATATATAATTAATATACTCCTCTTTTAAATTTAAATAAATTAGGATATTATTTAGATAAATAATATAAAATATATTTATTAAGCCCGTTAACGATTTATTAATATCAATTTAAAAAGTAGTAAATATATTCGTTAAATTAAATAGTATTACTATATATTCGAAAAGATTATACTATATACGAAATATTATCTTCTATTTATCGCTTTCCTTAATTCTTATTCGATAATAAATATCTTTTAAATTAAGTTTCGTAAATTATATAATACTATTTAGGCGGTCTAGCGTCTTATTAATTAAGAGTAACGGGTAGCGATTTTTAATAATAATTTTATTAAGACCTTAATAGTCGATATATAGTTATAATTTATTATTTTTTTTAAAATAAAAAGGATAGAAGCCCCGGCGGGGTTTACGGAGTATTTAATTTAACCCTTCGTTAGAGCGTCGTCTAGGTATCTCCTTAACTTTATTAATTCTAAATTCGATAAATTATAAAAAGGCCTATATAGCGGGTTACTCTTTATATTAATTATATAATTATTATCTTTATACGACGGTAATCGACCTATTTCTTTATTTAAAAAGATATTATTAAAATCTATAAATTCGTTAGGAAGCGTAGGCGGTACGATAACGGAATTATTAAAAAATATTATATTAACTATAGTATCGTCTTTCTTAACCTTATTTTTATTAATAAGATCTTAATTAAAGGGACTAGCTTTAATATAAATTAATATATATATAACTAACTACGTCCTTAATGATTTCGTAAAATCCTTAAGTAATTTTAATATATATATATTTAACGCGATACCGAACCGTTAAATACGTATATTATAGTCGGTCTAAATCTTTTCCTTTTTATAACTAGTATATTTATAATAATAAGCGAGCCTTTTTTATTAATAAAGTAAAAGATATTATTATACTCCTTAATTTATCCTTATAAATCGGTTAACCGGTAGACGATATTATAAATATTATAATAATAAATAAATTACCCGTTTATTTATTTAGGAGTTAATAACGACTCGTTTTTAAAATACTCTAGGTTATATTATTATATAAATATCTTATTAATAATATTTATCTCCGCTCCTAGATCTTTATTTATTTTAATATAAATAGTTTTTATATTAATATTAATTAGGTTCGTAATAACTTCGCTATCGATATTTATATTAAGTCGGTCGGGTTTTTATTTTTCTTTATTCCCTCGGGATAAAGACTTCCCCGAGAGTTTATTATTTTTTAACTCGGCGGTATAATCGCCGATATAATTAATAATCTTTATTTTCTTCTCTAGATATTTATTAGAGTAGTAGCCGAATTTATAATAATTAAAGTATTTAATATCCTTAAGATTCTTATTACTCGCGCGAGTTATATACGTTTTATTTATATTACTACGATTATTATTATTAAAACCTTATCCTTTTATATTAGATTTATCTTTATTATCTCCGCTCTTTAATTTTTTTTTATACCTCTTTTAAGGTTTTAATTAATTATTTTAATTATTATCTTATATCTTAAAGTCCCGATTAAGATCACGTTCGTAACGCGCCGTAAATAATATAAATTCGGTTCGTTTAATAAGAATACTTTAGGCTCGGTTAATTTCTTTTAAAATATTAAATCTTAAGTAAATTATTAAATAAATTATTTATTACTCTTTATTATAAAGAGGTAGTTCGGTTTCTAGGGTATTAAAATAGATATTAAAATTTTATATTAATTAATTATTCCTTTAACGTATATATTAATATTTAAAACTCGTATTTATAACTCGGTTTAAAGGGTCCTCGATTACGTTAAATAAATAATCCGTAAAGAATTTTTATATTAATATATCTACTAAATAAAGTTCTTTATATTTATTTTATAACTTTTTAATTTACCTCTTTAAATAAAGTATCGTATATAAAATCTTTTTTTTATTTATTCGAAAGTTTACGGGTATTAAACGGAACGTAGTCTCTATATTAGAGATTTATTTTTAATAATTTTACGGATTCTTTATATAGAAATCCCGTAGTTTTAATAACCGTAGATTATCTTAATTTATATTATAACCGATTTAATTACGATTTATCGTCGGGCCGTTTTTATCTTTTATATTTAATTTTTAAAGATTATCTTCGATTTTCTTATCTCCTTTATCTACGATAATACGTCGTAAGTTTTTAATATTTTTTTAAATTATAATAATAAAGGCCTTTTTCTTAAGGCCTTTTTATTTATATTTTAATTTTATAAATTATTAATCTATCGTAAAATTAATATTCTTTAGTAAATCTCCCGTATTTTTATCTAAAGTATTAATCCCGTATATCTCGCCTTCGGGACGATTATTTCTAGAAAAATCTTTTATATTTTTAACGGATTATTATTTAAGAAGGTTAAAAGAGATTAAAACTATTAAATTATAATATTTAGAATATTTATAATAATATAAAAATAAATATAAAATCTTAATAGGAAAATAATCTTTATATTTAAATAATAGAATTAATCTTTAGAGAGTTAGAGCGAGGGGCTCTAAACCTCCTATTTTTAAAAAAACTCCGGAATATTAAAAACTATCATATAATATTATAATATAAATAGTATAACTACGCCGTATACTCCCTTTAGGGGATCTATATACTATATTTAATAACTATTATAAAACTAGTCTTAATATAGTATAATATTAAATAAGATCTTAAACTAGATTTAATTAACTAACTAAGAATAGAAATAGAGAAATTTAGAGACTAGTATTTTAGTTTACTATTTTACTTTATTAGACTTAGTATTATTATTCGAATAATATTTTTCTCATAAACCCTCACAATTCGCCTTGTCTACTCTATGAATTGCCAAGATCAAAGTAAATTCGCTTAGGTGATCGGTATAAACATCGTTCCACTGCTGCGATGTTTACCAGATTTGTTCTATCCCCCCTGGAATAATTGAGCGAAATGTACTCTCTCACGACCCAGAAACCTTGCGTCATAGCTCAGACTATTAATTAAACTACGTCTTATCTGCTTGATAGCCAGCTGATGGATCACAGCGCCGCTCAATCAACGAGTCCAGACACCCCTTGTCAGCCCCACCACCGAATGAATCTGCTTCCCATAGCTCTAGCATGCAATGGAGGAACCTGCCCTTCAAGTGGGCTGCTACTCTCTTGAATCGCTGATAGATACAAGATTTTCGTCTTCTGAAACACCTCCCACACCTCGGCCTACCCATATCGCTTAAATTTTTGACATTCTGGGTTCTGCAACGCGAACATATCGTATCTAAAAACTTTCTCAACGATAGGAAATGGATAGCTGTATCCGCGGTGTGACCCTGCTGCTCACTTCCTGCCCCGCCAGCTTCCCATGCATTCTGACACAGTTGAGAGCTGGGCTCGTCATCGGTTGCGTCAGCGTTTGAAACTTTGAGACATGGCGAACAAGAGTGTTCTGCGATTTGTAGGCACGGGATAGGGAGGCAGTCTTGAAAATACCCTCGGATTTGTTGATAAGGTCCTCTGAACCTTCGTGGGGGTGCTTAGCTCTTTCATCACGCGAGCGTTAGATGGGAAAAATGTCGGGATATATAGTAGACAGAGGCGAAAAGACGTCTGATTCATGCTTTGAGTATGAAAGTGGATAAAAACATGGTGCTGGGCATTTTTGGAATTCGTTTTCGTGATCGGAACAAAGCTACCAATTTGTAACTGGGAAGGCTTGTCAGTGATTATTTACTCCGCTTATTGTTATCGAGAGGGCAAGATTGAGGATAGTGGTGTCAGGCAAGAAGATTCCGTTGAGGAACCAAGTCATCTTCTCTCGTTCCTCACAACTTCTATGTTATTGAGCTGGAACATTACTATTCAGATCAATATGCAGAATATGAGGCCCACCTCGCGAGCACCAGACCGAAGTTCTACAACCTATTGAGGTATGTTGCTCCCCAATTTCAATAGTTGACGCGAGTTTCACTAAACGACATATTTCTAAACCGGATCCAAGTATAGTTTGATCAAGACCCCTCATCAACATCTCTCACTCTCCAACTCAAATGTAGTGGCATGACATTTCCCACTAGACGCACCTCCCGCACCGTGGTCTGACCATATCACATGGAAGATTGAAAAACTTGCAATTCGAGCATGGTCTCTGTGAGATCTCTTTCATTGACACCGGTGCTGAGATATGAAGGGGGGCTGCGGTTGTGTTACGCTACTGCTCTTTTGTTGTTTCCATGGTTTTCTGTTCGTTATGATTTGTTCTGGTTTAAGGCTTATTCAATGGGTGGAGGGATTTCTGATCTCTGAGGTGTGACCAAGGAGAGACAATGAATGTAGCGTCTACCAGTAATTATCTCAACATTGAGATGAAAACTGTTGGTACTGTATCTTGAATTATGAGCACCCGTTAGATCTGCTACGAGTAAGAGGAGGCTTTGAGGTAGGATAGGCACTGATCTTTATACCGAATAGCGACGGAAGAACATCGGGTCTATCTCATAGGAACGAGAATAGAGAATTTCCTTGCGCTACTATCTCGGTAATCTATCAATGCGAGCCTTGTATATGATTAGCTTCCTCTGCAGAAAGCGCGCTTCTGGAAGAAAATTGACGAAATCAACTTGCCCATATGTACTTCCATCCTATCCCGTCGTTGGACTATTAGGAACAATCCGAGTCCAATGACATGTAGCGAAGAATGTCGGGGAAGATGTTAGTGTCCATGGTGTTACTGCGACAGCGACATCGTGAGTAATCGCCCACAATAAACTCATATCAGTATGTTTTACACAGCATCCCATACCACAAGGCTGACAACCCACCACATCTTACCTCTAATCACATCAGGCCATGGAACGTCGTCCACAAGCACCAATAGGCATTAATCCAGAACCTAAAAGTCTGGATATTTTAGGATTAGTACTTCAAGATTGCATTGTGATGATCGAGACTGGACAATTTAGGGCGGCTAAAGGATGCGTTGATATCAAGTTCTTACCGCAGAGAAAGGGGTGTGTTGGTTAGCAGTCGCGAATACCAGAGGTAGCGTCCATACGCTTCATGCAACGCTATATTGGATGCTCAACAGACCTCTCCATAATGTCTCCGAGCAGAATCATGGCTGCTAAGCTCAACATCTTGTTATAGACCAATCCCGATATGTGCACTTAAGTCCCAACGTAGCTTTCTCCCCTCTTCAACACTAGCTTCATATCAGCGGTCAAATCGCACTACTTCCATTGAGTTCAGAGTGCATGTTTTCTTTAGGAAAAGCGCATCTTTATCGGTATTTGCTTTTCAAAAAATATCATGCTTCAGAGGACATTGAAATCATTTTCCACATGGCCAGAGAATGCTGTAGCCCTTCTTGGAAGCTCTTCGTTTGTCTATCAAGTCCTGAATGCAAGCATAACTCTAACAACAGAAGCCATGTTGCATGCTATTTTCCATCTTTTTTGTCGTCTAAGATACGTCGCCACCTTAGTCAGAGCCATAATCGTCCCCATCTCCATCGTTATCGTACATGTTCCTAGGACCCCCATCGTCTTCTTCTTCCTCCTCCTCATCATCCTCAATACCCTCTTCCTCCAACTCCGCAACAACACTACGCAGCTCCTTCTGCTGTTCATTCAAATCATGCGCGCTAACCACACTCTCTTCATCCCCATCTCCATCCGCCTCCGTGCCCTTTCCGATTGGGCTCTCCACAGCCTTCGTAGTCCCACCAGGCGACGTAACCTGCAGCGTCCCAGACATAATCACGCCACTCCCAGGACTTCCGACCATCGAGGACGCAGTACTGCCCCTGCGACTTCCGCTACTCTCGCTAAAGGTGTAGAGACCCTTACTGATGCCGTAATTGATCTTCTTACTGAATGCTCTCCGGTTCATCATATTCATGACTGCCTCCTCCGGGCTTCCAGCGACAGGCCTACCCTCCTCGTCCGACCCGAGTCCATAAGCCGTCATATCACCCATTCGCTTCTTCCTCCGTCGGCGCCGGACGATGACGCGAGCAGTGCCGTTCGCTTCTGCAAGCTGCTGCTTTAGAAGCTTTGCGGACTGAGCGCGGATATAGTCACGGTTTTCGTGGGTCCAGATGCGAGTTTTGATAGCGACTTCTTGGGGGGTGAGGAGGCAGTCGGATACTTCTGGGTCGTCAGCGAATTCGGAGTCGGATATTTCTTGTGAGTTATGGATTGGGGCTCGTGGTTTGGATGGCTCTTGCTGGATTATTGGCGGTAAGGGCGCGTCGGAGGCGGATTTAAGGGCTGCGGAGAGGGCATTGGCGTGGTCACGGTTCATGGGATCTGTGAGAGCTGCTGTGAGGTCGGCTGGGAGAGCGGACTCTCCTGTGGCTTGAGAGTCTGGAGGTTTTGTTGTATTCTTTGGTTTTCGACCACGTCTTGGTTTCGCTGGGTGCTTGGAAGTTGCTTTGCCTGTTGAATTTCCACTTGCTGGAGCCTGTGAGTTAGATGAGACTGCTGCGCCCAGGGTCTCTGGCGTCGCTCCTGAGCTTTCTGCTGCTGGTTCGCTGGTAGGACGTGACAGTGGAGATGCTTCTAGATTTGGATCAATAGGTATAGGTGGTGGGGGCATGTTCTGGCTGTCGATCTGCGCCTGTTGCCTGTTCGTGGGGGTAGCCAATTGCTTGGTGTTTTTAGATGGAGAAAGGGACGACGCTCGAGACGAGATAACTGTAGGCATATCATTGTCTCCATCATCGTCAAATAAGAGATGGTTTCGTTTTCGACCACGCTTCTTCTTCTCCTTGGGGCTGTGTTGTTCGGTCCAAATCGGTGGATCGGCCTCACGCTCAAGAGTAATGGTACGGAACTCGTCAACGGTCAGCCCGCTACTTTCGGTGGCCTTGAACTCATCAAGCCGATTGAAAATCGTCTGTTCCTGAACTTTGACCACACATGCCACTTCTCGAACGGAACGGCGAAAGTTGTTCATACGGGCAGCTATGATCAGTGCGGCCCCGCAAACACCTGCTGGCCTCCGACCAGGGGTCATCCAGTCACGATTCATACGTTGGACTAAACGAACAGTATCCTTCGCAACTTTCATGGTTTCGTTGCCGAACTCAAGACTCTGCGCAAAACGAAGAACGAGATCTTCTGGGTTGATTGGTTGGATGACCGCACCAACCCCTTGTATCTCCATGTGCTTGAGCATTTCCTTGTAGACGTGCCCAAGGCCAAAAACATCAAGCTACTCGCAATGTCAGCGTCACACCTGTAAGAACGCTAGATATCGAGCTTACCTGGAGTATATCAGCAAAATCAATGAGCATGTATTGGTTAGCTTCTGGTTTGCTCCGACACCCAACGTACAGGGCGACTGCAGCAACGCTTCTGATCCTGCGACCTTGAATGAACCCACCAATACATATTTTGAATACATTCATCCCGAAATCTCTGAGATGAGCCTGCATATTTAAAGCCACACCAATTTCGTTGATATATTTTCTCCCTGGATTAAATGTCAGTTCGCCATGATCCTGGGCGCAAAGTGGAGCTTACCATGGGTCTCCGTCTGCTGTCGACTATCCGCTCTCCTCTGCCCATCACCATATGTGGCCCCACCTTTCGAGACAGCTGCATCCGCAGCAACGTGAAAGCCATGCACTACGTGTGCACCACCAGTCGCCAGTCCATAAGTAACTTCCGAGACCAAGTTGCCTTCTGAAATGACAGTACCGCATTGTTCGCAAATGTTCTTGCCATCCTCCATTTGGCCGCTGTTCTTCGCCTGACATTCTGGGTTAGGACAATCCTCGGAAACCTCCTTTTTCGATCGAGGACTTGGACGTGGCGTTGGACTCATGAAACTATCCAGTCTCACCACTGGCGCTCGTGGAGGCCTCGGCTTCTTAATTGGCGTTGGTGTCGACATGTTAATGCCGGCGAATACTGTCCTGCTATAGTGCTAGGTATATCATGGCACCGTGATATAGAAAATTGAGTCTCTATATGGTGTTCATTGAACCGCGGGTGTAACTCAATAGATCTCAGGGTTTTGCTGTCCTTCGATTATGCGCTCGACATGGAATCCTAAGAATTAGTAGTGGGAACCATGAACCTATCGCTTCATGAACGTAGCCTTGTCTAGCAGAGAGACGAGGAGTATCCTGAGTATGGCAATGTGTTGTTGAAGAGTTTTGTGAAGTGAGTGGTTGTATGGCGAAGTTGGAATTTGGATTCGATGTGGGCTGGGCGGGCCGATTTCGAGTCATCCGGTAATTTTGCCCTGAAACCCGCGATATAATACCGCTAAATGGCTTGGCACTGAGCCCGAGTTCGAATCCAATTCGGACCCCTCCAAAAAGAATTGCATTAGATAATTCAGTACGGAGACTGACGCCAAAAGTCCTGGCTAGCGTAGAAATTTACCCTAGCCCTAGGCGCTAGTGGCCCCCTGAAGAGTCCCCGTGTCTTTTGGGGTAGGAGTGCCCATGACTAGTAATTTAGAGGGGTTGCTCTAGGGGACTGTCTAAGGACGTGTCTAGGATATTACCCCCTATCTCTTAGGCGCTCGGACCTTGGAACTATATTCTTAGGCTTCCCTCTCGCACTCCTCGCGAAGCTTGCGTGGGGAGCAGTATACTAATTGTCTAAGTAACCCTTATAGGGGCCAATTATATGCCAAGCCACTACAATATTTAGCGCTTGCCAGGACTTTTGGTATCATTCTCCGTATGTTCATAGCAATGGGATTTTGCATCTGGACGGCTCGCTAAATGCCGCTTTGCTCAAGGCGTTTCGAATGATTTCTCCCAAACGGCGGTTGATATGTCTATATGGGTCTTTTCGGATGTGCTTAGATAGATTGGGCTGACCGTGATCAGCACACGAGGAAGACCAGCCTATCGATTTCTACGTAGTCAATAGTAGAAAAGCCAACGAAGATGCTTTCGCCAAGAAGAGTATTTGACGCTATCCTATATCCAGCCAACAAAGCCATCGACCGAGCAACAAGAAATCCCGTCCCTTCTCTATCTACAACTTCTGACTCCCCCCAACTACCGCGTTCCAGTTAATGATACCGTCCGCCGGCGCAGAGATAGCAGTCCCCGAAGCGGTAACAACCGCGCCGCTGCCCCGTTTCACCGTAACGACCACCGGGCCCATGTGTCCCGTAAACGGAACAGAAAAATGCGTAATCCCCGCCGCGGTAGCTTGGTGGCTTTCAACCAACACCCCACCAATACTGACGTCGATACTCGCGGCGGAGCCGAGGAGCGCATCCACAAACACCTTCTCCTGCGAGACCATAGCCGCGGGGGATATAATCTTCGCACCGGGCACTGCGCTATTAGTTCCAGCATCAGAGCCTGAAGAGCTGGGGTTCGGGCGGTGGTAGTACACGACTTTTTCGGAGCCGGAGGAGGCGGCGCCGGTCTTGTAGGCGGCGATGTACTGCGGGAGGAGATCGCGCCAGTGGTCGTGGGGGTTGTGCTCGACGTAGCGGTTTGCGTTTGTAGGGATGCCTGGAGATCGGATCGGGCCGATGTAGTGGGATTCGCCGTAGTCGTTCCAGGTGAGGATCTAGGTGGAGAAATGTTAGTAGGGGAGTTAGAATGAAGTTTGGGGAACAGAGGGGGAAGGTGTACGCACCTCGACGAATTCGGGCTGGATCTCGAGGACTTGGTTCCAGCGGGTGGACCAGAGGTCGTCACCGCGCAAGATCCAGTTCTTGCTCCATTGTGGGAGGTTGGTGTAGAACCAGGGGGAGACGGGCATCAGGTATGGCTTGCCTGCCAAGCCAGTCTTCCACGCCTTGTCGGCTGTGGTGTCCTTGTCGGTGTTGCCTGCTGGCCATGCATCCCAGGAGAAACCACCGTCGGCAGAGGAGCCCGCCACGCCCGCTGGGCCAAGATCGGACCAATCAGGCACAAAGAAGCAGCCGGTTTTCTGTTTGATTGTCGGCCAGTCGCCTACGCGATCGCCGCCTTCAAAGGTCGAGACGAAGGGTTTGCCGTTGTATTTGTATTGCGCACTGCCGGCTGTGGTGGCGAATGTGTTGATTGTGTTTGCGGCTACGCCAGCGTCCCACTCGCCGTTGGATCTGTAGTCGAAGGAAAGGAAGAGGCTAAAGTTGCCGTGGTCCTTGGCCGCTTGGGCTGCAAGGTTGATGGAGGAGGTGGTGTAACTGTCGCCGGGAGCAATGTTCAACGCAAACGCGTCGATCCCGACATCTGCGGCTTTGGTGATGTCGTCGAGCCAGTCTGCGTATTTACTGCCAGCAGTATTTCCAACCTGCAGCCGTGTTAGTCTGGCTGGAAGTTCCGAAGACTCTGCAGATGTTGCTTACCATGAAATGGGCGAAGACGGCCTTCGCTTGAACCTGAGCCGCGCTGGTCATGATGGCCAAAGCAGCAGCAAAAGAGTGTGAGAGCAGCATCGCGTAGGCTCAGCCGAACAGAAGTGAATTGGAACGAACGACTTGGAGTGAACGACTTGGAGTGATTCCGATCGAATCTATCGATAGTCAAGGAATGAGCAGAACAGACTGCTGGACAAGAATGAGGGTGGGGAATGAAAGAATGGGCAGAACAGCTTGCTGGACAAGAATGTGGGTGAAAGAATATGAGTTTGTGAAGAGATAACGGGGGGAAGTCGTCCTTGTAAGAGCATAAAGAAAATGAATATCAGTGTCTGCTGTGCGCAGCAGCCATGATAGCCTGGTTGAAGGAGGCAAATGAGATGAGGGAAGGGGGGGGGGGGGCCTGAACGCGTGCAGGCGGATGAAAAATGGCGGGGCAGGGATGATGACGGAGGTAGTGCGGAAACATGAAACAACGGTACTCCCCCTGCTCGGCTGCACCACCTCCCCCGGAACCCCCCCGCACAAGGTGCTGCAGTGCTGTCCCGCTTGACTGCCACTGTGAGGATTCAGGATTGCATGGCCCACCCCTGGCTGTACCTCATGGCGGGCGCCACTCCCGTGTCCTTTAGATTACACTTATTCCAACTGCCGAAATTTCCCTGCGTCTGAGGGACTACGTACCTTACCTCCGTTCGTTGTGCAGTACACCGTCCCGCAGCACACCGTCCCCGTGGTCCTGGTGGTAAGTGACCCCGTGGTGAGACACGTCCTGCCATGATCCGTCATCCCCATTGCGACCCCCAATCCAAGTCGCCAAACTCGTCGTCTTCCTCTTCTTCTGCGCCCGCCTCGTTCTCAGCCATCCTCCTCGCCCTCGCGACCGCCTTGCTGTCAAGCTTGAACGCGTTGAAGATTTCCCCAGTGACCGGCCGATAGGTACCCCGGCCCCTAACAGTCACCTTCAGCTCCCCCAGTTCCACTCCCGCCGCGTACCATACCACACTGCTGCGATGATGATGGTTGAAAAGAGCGCTGGCTTTGAGGAGGCTCCAGTATCCTCCTCGGTTGGTGGCTTTCCACTCCTCGTACCACTTCTTTACCACAGGATGTTGTATTTCGTCGTCGCTTGGGCAGAGGCTCAGAAAGATCTCGCGGCATTCCTCTGCAAGAGCTTTAAAGCTCGTTGCGTCTGGATTTCTCACAGGTCGGCGTTCATCATCGTCTTTGTCCACACGTACATGTAGCTTCCAGGAATCAACCATCGCGTGAAGGGCAATGTTCATGTTCTTGAGCACACTCGTGAGTTCCGGATCCCCTGTAGCATCGTCGTTTTCCTTCTTCCATACTCTGGCTAGTGTGGCATCCCAAGGAACTGCTTCGTCAAAATGGGTTTCGAAATGCCTCAGAGCTCTCTGCCGCACTCCCTTGGCTACATCGAATACCAATTGATCGATCACGTGCCTTTTTGGCTGTGCTTTGTCTTTGTCTTTGTATGCAGGTTTCGGCAGCCGTAACGGCAGTTCGTTCATCTTCAAAAATGCATTCCATTTCTGTTCGTCGAAAATAAACCCGGCTCTCCCACGATCGACCAAATGCCCGAGAAGGATTCCTATTGCTATTGCGTATGGGCCGCGGATAGAATTTTCCTTGTAACAAAGAGACTCGTGATATCCAGTGCATGAACCCAGTATGCTCGTCTGAAGGTTAAAATTGAAGGCGTTCTCGAGAAACCTACTGATGTAGTCTGGACTGTCGAGAATGTCTGAAACTCCAGTGGTGTCTTTCTCAATTCCGTACGTTTTTAGTGAAGGGGTTCGGGGACAGAGGTGTTTTCAAATAACCCAACTATTATATAATATCTAATACCTAATAATAGATATTAAACCTAATAATATTTTAATTAGTTATAATAAAAATTGAAATCACTTCCACGATACTAAATTAATAAACTACGGAGATAGTATATATATTAATTCCGCTATCGAAGAGTATATTATTAGAGTTATTATTTTTCGAAGTTTTAAAATAATATTTAACTTTATCTAGAGTTTATTTATAAATTTCTAATTTTTAAAAGTTACGATAAAATCTCTCTTTATAATAATAATAAATAATTTCCGTTTATTAACTTTATAAAGTTTATAAATTTAATATAAAGAGAGAATTAGTATATTTTTAAATCTTTTAATATTAATCCGATAAATTTAATATATTTTATAAAAGTATTATAATAGTAAAATAAATATTTTAGAATTTTTCTACTAACTTATATAAACTTTATAGATAATAATAGATTTAATATATTTATAATTATTACTAAACCGGTAGAAGAGTAAATACTTTTCGAGATAATTTCTTTTTAAGAAATTACGAAGGAGGATCGAGAGTTTATTAATAAATTAATATAATTAAATTTAAGAAATAAATCGTCCGTTAAAGCGCTATTATAAAATATATAATTTATAAAGTTTATAATAAATTCGAATAAATTATAAATTATTTATAATATTTACCGAATATATTTATTAATAATTAGGACGTATTTATTTATAATAAATTAAATTTTTAGTTTTATAATATTTTTAGGAATCGATTAATAGAAACTAAATATTATAACGGGAAAAAATTTAAGAATAGTAAGATTTACTATAATTCTTTCTAGTTATTATAGAAGCCGTTAATAATAAACTAGTACTACCGCTACGTTATAAAAAGTACTAAATCTATATTTATTTTAATATAAAACTCGCGATAAAAGTATATTAATTCGATTATAATAATATTTAAAATTATTTTATTTATCTCTATATAATTAAATTATAGTATAATTATTATATAAAAGTCTATACTATTAATTAATATAAATTTATAAATTCAAATTATAGTTATAAAATAAATATTTTTTCTTTAATTTAATTAATAATTTCATTATAAATATCGCGAATATAAAGAAACCGATTACGTAAATAATAATAAATATAACTATTATAATAAAGTGTATTATAATAAAATAAGTAATTTATTTAAAATAAAATATTTTTCATAAAAGTAACCGAGTTATATAATAATTAAAGTTTAAATTAAAAGAGAAGATATAATAAAATTATTAAAATATTTTAAAATATTACTTTATTTCGCGTATTTAATTAAAGTTAATATATCCGATATTATTATATATTTAAAGTTTCGAATCGAGGGGAGAAATATTAAAGAAGTTTCTAACTTTATTCAATAATTTTAAAGAGTTTTATAAAAAATCTATATATTCACGAAGTTTTAATTTTAAATAACTAGGGGTACGGGGTTAAATCTAAATAATTAAAAATATAATTAAATAATAATCTTAATAGAAACTAACGTAAATAATTATAATTAAATATAAAATTATTATTTTAAGCTTTAATCTACTATACCTCTATATTATAGAACTTTACGAAATTATTAAATTTACGCGCTAAATAGATAATCTATATAGTTTATTTAAATAGGATAACTATTAACTTTAAATATAAAAGAATATAGATATATAACGGGTTATAAACGGATAAAATATAAATTTATAAATTAGTATATAGTAACTCTATTATATAACCGTAGATAAGAGTATAATAAATTATACTAGAGTAAATAATAGGGTTAAATATAACTAAAATAAATTATAAAGTAATAATAAATTATATTAAAATAGTAATAAAATATAGTATAGAGTATATTATAAAGTATTAACGGAATATATTATAAAGTAATAATGAGGTATATTATAGAGCTTATTATATAATAGTAATAAAATATACTATAAAGTAATAATAGGATATATTATAAAGTTAGTAAAAATATAATATTAACGAAATAAAATACGTAAAAATTATAGTATTAACGAAATAAAATAGTAGTTAAGATTTAGTCTTAGTGTATTATATATTAATTAAATTATTTATTAATACAAATAAACTACTATCTTAAATTAAGGTACTAGTAATTATAATAATTACTTTTATAAATAAAAGAACTAACGTCCTTAAAACTATAAATTATTAATATAATAATTATTATTATCCCTCTTTTTAACCTAAATTCTACCCGCGTAATATATAAAAAATAGTAATACCTAGTCGAGGCGACGACGCCTTTATTTTAAAATATTAAGAGAGAGACTAGTTATTAATTTATAAACTAGAGAAGTATCTCTACTAGAAGATCTAATTACCGGAGTATATATTATTATTATAATTATACTCTTTAGAGTTTAATTTCGTTATTATTATATTTATAATAATATCGAGTTTACGTAAAATAATTTATTTATCGGTAGTAGCGAGGTTAATAATAATACGCGTAATTTAGTCGTCGGTAGTAACTTTATTAATAATATAATTATTATAATTAAAGAAAGTCTTTATAATAATATTGAATTAATTATATAATTTATTAGTATCTTTAATAAACTTACCGCCTAGTACGATATTAATAGTTATTTATTATTTAAATTTCTCTCGATTATATACGCGTTCTAAAGCGGGATATCTCTTAATTAATATAGTTATATTTACGTTAATATTAGTTAAGAGATTATTAGCGAAGTTTTTAATATCGTTTATATTTTTAATTCTTTAGATTAGTTTTGTTTATTTATTATTAATTGATTAATCTTTAAGTATTTCGATCTCTACGGAATCGAAAAAACTCCGTAGTAAATAATTAATTTAGTATTAATTTAAGAGGCGACCCCGGTATTAATTAAAAATAATATAAAAGACTTCTAGGATTAATAAAACACGAACTATTTTATTATTAACTTTAATAATAAATCCTTCTAAGAAATCTACGTAGTTATATAAAATAGTATTATTATTCGTTAAGATTTTATTTCCAGTTATTAGCTCGTTTATACGGGTTTCGGATTTAACGAATATCTCTTTAATAATCTCGATTAAGGACTCCTCTTTAATATTATTATTTAAATTCTTTAATAATATAGAAATATCTTTAATCTCCTTTTTTATTTTTAACGTTTTAGTTTATTTATTAATTTTTATTTTCTTCGAGCGCTTTATTCTTAAACCGGTTACGTTCGCTTTTATAATATTAAATAAAAAAATTTATTTTACTTTACCCTTTTTACTTATAGTAAAGCTAGTATAGTATATATTATTTATTATAAAAATTAGTTCTTCGATATCCGTAGTAAATTAAGTATTTAGGTTAGGAGTAATACTTTTTAATTAATAATATATTAACTCCGTAATCTATCTTTTATTAATTTATAATAATATAGAATTATTCTTTATTAAAAGTGGTATAGTTATTAATATAACCGGCTTAAATTTATTAACTACTATATTTAGAAATATTTATTATTATTTACGTTAAAGGAGCCTTTCTTATATTTAAATTAATTAAGATTTTATCTCGTTTAAACTTCTTTATTATATATTTTACTCTCTTTTATTTAGAGTTTTTAAATATAATAAAAGAAGAAGTAGTTTATTTAAAAATCTTAATTATAAAGAAAATCGAAGTCTAAGATATAATTTAAAATATAATTAAGAAATCTTTATTACCGATTTCGACCTATTATTTTATAATTATAGGTATTATAATTATCCTATTTATTTATTTCTTCGAGGGCGTAGATAAAATAATTATAGTTTTCTACTTTAAAGAATTTACGGTTTTAACTTCGATAGTAATTTTTATTTTAAATATTTCTTTAATTTTATTTAACTCTTCTAGTTATATAATTAGATTATCGGATATTTATATAATTCCGGTATATTTCTTTTAATATTTTTATACCTCGATATTAAATAACTCTATATTAGCTAGTTAAGAATCGTTATTATTAATTAATTTTACGAGGGAGGTTATCTTTAAAATCGATTTCTTTAATAAAAATAATTTCGTTATCGATTCCTTTAAAGATTATTTCGAAACCGAAAATTTCTTTCTTATTTCGGACTTGCTCTCGTCGCTCTCGTTATCTTTATTAGGTTTCTTAAATATTAATTTCTTTTATATTAAAAACTTCTTCGAAATTATAAATTATAAATTTTATTACCCTCGGGCTCTTTTTGTCTAGTTTTTTCGATAATATCGAAAGTTTTTTTACTCTCGTTATTTTATCCGCCGAAAGATAATTATATCTTTTTATAAAAATATATTAGTTATATTTCTCCCCTTTTATTAAAATTAATTAATTTAGTTTTTATAATAAATTCCCTTTATCCCCGTATAATTACGCGTAATTAAAAATAATCGCGTATTTTATATAACCGTCCCTTATTAATCGTATTATAATTAATTACCCGTTATTTATTTATTTAGGTTATAGACTATTTCTTAAATTAAATACTTTTAACTAGTTATTAAATCGCGTATTTAAAGAAATCTTATTATATTAAATAATTAACCCGGTTTATAATAAAGAAAGATTTCTATTTACTAGTAACTAGGTATCTTTATTTTCGGTTATATTATATATAAATTTATTATACGGTAATTCTTTAACCTCTTCGTTATCGACTTTATCGTCGATTTCGATTTTAATAATTTATTTATCGTTTATTTTATCGTTTTATTTAGAAATAAAAGCGACGGACTTTTTATTATCGTTTTTATTCGTTATCTTAATTAATTTAGTTTTAGTTATTTTCGTTATTTTCTTTATCTTTATTTTATTACTCTTTAAGGTTAGTTTTATTAATATTTTCGAAATCTTTCCCGAACGTAATTTAATTATATTATAATTAAAAACTTATTAAAACGAAGATATTGTATTATACTCGATCGGGGCGAGTAATATAAATAAATAATTAATATTAAAATTAAAAAAGAAAAGATATATTAATATTATTTAATATATAAGATATTATAACTAAATATTATAATAATAATAGTATTTATTAATTATATCGAGCGAGAAAAAAACGATTTATTATTATTTAAATAAGTTAGAAATATTATATTAACGTAGCGGGGTTATTAAGAAATTCGTTATTATTAAATTATAAAGTTATCGTCGCGTAATAAAGCGAAAATAAAATAAAAATTAATAAATAAATAAAATAATATCGTTCCTTAAACTACTTATATAATTTATAACGATTTTATATTATAACTATTAATTACGCCATCTACGTTTTTAAGATTTTATTTATTATATTATATATTCTAATAGGGCCTCTAGCCTTTTTATTTAATTAAATATTATATTATTAACTTTTTCCCTTATTTTAAAAGTTTCCTTATTCTTTTATTTAAGATATATTTTATTTTAAAATAATTATTTATATCTTTATTATTATTATCGAGAATAGTAACCTACCCGACTTTTTAAAAATAATTATATAAATCCTCTCCTAATAGAGTAAATTTTAAGGCGGCGACCGAAATAACGGGGTAGATATTAATTATCGGCGGTAACTTTAATTTATAAATTAAATAATTTATTTATTTTAAAATTTTAAACGGGCTAGCTCTTTAGTTTAAAAATTTATAATTCTCTAAACCTAGAATCTTATAATCTTTATATAATTTTAAAAAGATTATATCCCCTTTTTATATTATTAAAGGTATATATTTATTATTATACCGAAATTTAATATTAATCGCTACGAACGAAATTACGTTAACGGTTTTTTTTTTAATTAATAGTTTTAATATCGGTAAAATCTATTCTTCCTATTATATCTTAAATTAAAATTCTATTATTAAGTTTTATATTATAAATAATTTTATTCGGTAAAAGCGTCGTTATTAAATTTAAAGAATTATTTATAATAAATTATAAAGTAGTTACGAATTTATCCTATAAACTATTAGAGTAGTATATTAAATAAAATTATAATATTATTTTTATAATTTAATTTATTCGTTTTAACTAGCCGTTAAATTAAGGGTAATAAGTAGTAGAGATTATTAATTCAATTTTTAACGTTTTAAAAATTACTTTTTATAAATTTAAAAGAAACTTAAAATCTTTATTAAAAATAATCGTTTTTAAAATTCCTTAATCGGTAAAAATAAGAAGTAGCGCGCTTATTTATTTTTCGGCGTTAAATATATTCTTCTCTAAAACCGTAATAACTATTTTCGAGAACTTATAGATAATAATTATTAAATAATTATATTCGTTTATAAATATAAGAAGCGCTATAATAAAATCGATAATAATATAATAATAGATCTTAAACTTTATTAGAATTAGTTTTAAAATACTATATAATATATACCTCTTTATTTAATTAAATTAATATTAAAGATAGTATAAAATATAGTATTTAAATCTTCGAGTCAAATATCGTATATAATAATTATCGGCGATATTTTTATACATTTTATAAAATCCTATATAATTTCGCTTATTATATACGAGTTCGAAAATATTCTATTCTATTAATTTCGGGATATATAGGCGTTTCTTATTAATATAATTATCTTTATATTATATAAATAAGTCTCTAAAAAAGAAAGAAATATTAGTATTAATTAGATTAGTATTATTCGTAAACCCTAGGGCTTCTTTCTTAAATCTATCTTTCTCGTCTATAAAGAAAGTTATTACTTTTAATTATTTCTTATTTTTAGAATACGTCTTTTATAATTTAAAGCGGTATTTAAAAGATATTTTAACTAAAGTAAAATAAAAAACGAAGATATTATTTAGAATACCGGGATTTTTAATATCGAGATATTCTTTTTTACCGAGAAAGCGAGATAAAATATTTAATATAATATTTTACTTTCCCGGATATTAACGAATATCGAGATTATATTATAATATATATTAGGAAGTTTATATTAACTATAGGTTCATCCTATTAAAAAAGGATAATAATAATATTATTTATCGGGTAATATTAATAGTTACCGAGTAATTAATAAAGATAATAACCTTCTTTGTCGAGATTTATATAAATAGGTATAGGATCTTTTTTAGTATTTAAATTAAATCTACTACTTCTAATTCTATAAACTAATAATATAATTCCGTAAAATTAAATAATTTAGATAAAAATAGAATTAATTATATATTAATACGAGGGAAATTATTACTCTAAGGATCTCTTTTAATATAATATATTATCGCGCTAATTTTATACGACTTTAATATATTAATATTAATATATAATTAACGAGCTAGATCTCGATAATATAAATAAGTTTTAAAGGTAAATATTTTCTAGAGTAATTTAAAAGAAGTTAATTCCTCTTTTATAAATACGAAGTAAACTTTTTTAAAATAAATCTTTTATATATTCCCGCTTTAAGACGGCGAGCTCTTTAAAAGTTAGGTTTTTTAGTATTAAAATAATTTAATAATCTAGGCGAAATATCTAATATTATTTCGTAATTAATTTATTATTCCGATATATATTTCTAAAGCCTATAGTATATCTAGGAAATAAAGTTCTTAAATTATCATAATCTTTTCTTTAATAGTAGTTAATTTTAACTTATTTAATTTCTAGCTTAAAAACGTAATAAAGGGGTAAATTAAAAAGAATTTTTTAAATTTAAACGAGATCTTAAAATTTACGAATAAAGCGAAAATAATTATAAAATATTCGATATACTCGGAATAAAACCGTAAGAAAATTACGACGTTATCGACGTAGTATCTCGCGAATACTCTATACGGGCGAAGAAAAGTATCTATTTTATATTAAATATATATTAATAAATCTCAAAAACTCTTATTAAAACCCTAACTCTAATTATTAATAAAATACTATTAATAGTTTTGATTTATAAATAGAGTTATTAATATCCTATTAATAAATTTAATAAATTAAAGATTTAAATAAATTACTTTTAATAAATTTAATAACTCCGGGTTAATTTTAACTAGATTAATAATTTTAGTAATTTATATATATTATTAATATATTAATAGTAGCTTAGCTTTATAATAAAACTAAAATAAATAAAATTCTATAATTGTCACTATTGACGGCAGCGACCCCCGGCGATAACTATTAACGCTAGCGACCTACCGGGCCCGGAATAATAAGTTTTAGCTAAAGTTCTCGCAGGGGCGTTACGCAGGCATGTCCGGGGAGAATGCGCACATGTGCACCATGGCATGTCGCATACCATGGCGCATGCCTTGGCGCATGCCATGATTGAGCATGCCATTGGGGGCTTTCGTCTGATGTTTTAGGGGCTGCTGCGGGGGGCGCACATCGCATGCTATTCAGGATACCTTTGCGCACGCTATTGCGCATGCCATGGGGCATACTATGGCCCATACTATGGCCCATATTATAGCGTATACCATTGCGCATGCTATGGGCCATGTAATAGGGTATATAATAGGGCCATTCGTCTGATATTTGAGTTATTAATGATTTATCGAGTTACTGAACCTACTAAACCTACTGATAGTTAGTACTACTTATTGAAAGTAATTTACCCGGAACCCTAATTTATTACCCGAAGCCCCGATTTACTAATCCTACTAAACCTCGGGTCGGTATTTAATATAGAGTTTCAATATAAACTCGTAGACGATTTTCTAATAAAACTAATAATATTTAAAGTATATTAATATTTACTTTTAAAATTTACCGATATACGGAACTAACTCTTTTTATCTTATTACTATAATATTATAATACTCTAAAGTACGGTAAGAAATTATTATAAATTTATAACGATTATCTCTCTTAATTAAAAAGAGATAGAATTATTTATTATAATTAATAATATTTATATAAGTATATTTTTATATTAACGAGTTAATATCGCTTTAAAATAAGAGAGGGTAGTTATTAAAAATAGTAATTTTATTTAAACTACGAATATCGACTACGATTTTACTCTTCCGTATCGGCGTTTTTTTAGGGCCTTTATATATTATCCGTTATATAACGAAAATAAAGAAAGCGAATAAAGAAGATTTATATCGATAAAGTAGTAAACTCGTATTCTACCGAAAAAGACGGAAAAGACGCTTAGATCTATTTAGCTCATGTATTAGCCCTAGAGATCGATTTAATACCGGAGTTACTAAATACGTATTTAGTACCTCGACTCATTTTAAATAATTTTAAATAAATGAGAATAAACTAGTCTAAATAGTACCGGTAGATACTAGTTAAATATATATAGTAATAAGTGAATTATATAGTCTATAATACCGCGCTAGCTTAGGGGGTATTACGCGCGTATATAATTTTCGTAAATCGACGTAATTTAAAATCTAAATTAAATTAGCGTAGTTATAGCGCTCTATATAACCTTAGCGAGCTACCCGGCGCTAGTAGAAAATCACGGATTTCAAATCTTAAATCCGACGTTACTATTTTTAGATTTTTTATTTAAAATAATTTTTTTTTTTTTGGAATAATATTCTCTTTTTGTTATTTTTCCGCCTAAAGTAGTAAAAAGCGCATTTAGTACCTCGATTTTCTCGTATAGTCTCCCGCTTTACCGATGCGGTAGACTATAATATTTTCCTTTATTAATATATTTTATCGAATTTCTTATTTATTAAAACTTTTATATCGGGGTTTAATAAATAAACTTTATAATTAAATTTCGTATTAAATAATTACTAGTTCGTAGTAAACGGAATCGATAATTATTCGGATTCGGGTAGGTCGATTATATCTCCTATATTTTCTTAAATACGAGGGTATTATTTTATAATCTCTTTAATCGCGGTAATATCGGAGTTATTATTATAAATTATAATTTTATTTAATAACTTCGTTTTTATAAAAGGATTAATTTTAGATTTTAAAATTAACCTCGGATTAAGATTAATAAAATATAATATAATTATATCGTCCTTATAAGTTCTCGCCGTAAAGGAATAATTATTTAAATTAATAAAATACGCTTTTTCTACTTTATATTTTATAATTAATCTAATTCGTTAATAACGAGGAATAATAAAAAGTATATTCCCCTCGTTACGAATATTAATAAAGTTAATTATTAAGTTTATAAAATAGGTATAAACTCTTTTTATCTATAATTCGAATAGGAAATCTCGATCCGGTAATTATAATTTCTTTTTTAACGAGATTACTACCGCTAATATAATTTATATTAGAATTATTTAGCGGCGCTTTAATTATATAATATATCGAATTCTTATATTATCTCTAATTATAAATTAAATAAAGATCGTAATATCTTCGTAGTTATTTAAAATTATTTAATTATTCGAGAGGTCGATAACGGCTTTCTCTTAACCTAGAATATTTATACCGATAAATATATTAACTTTAAGATTATCGATAATATAGAAGTCTCTAATAATTTTAATTATTATTTTTATATTATCCTTCGTTTTTCTATTTATATAAAATATAATTAAAATCTATTTTATAATTAAATAATAGTTCGAGCCGATACCTCTTAAAGTAATAATTTTATTATAAGTCTATAACTAAACGCCGGGGATTTATTATATAATAAATACTTTATCGATTATATTTATCGGATACTTAATATTAAAATATCCTAATTCTCGAATAATATTTAAAATAAGGCCTATTTAGCCGGTAAAATAATATTATATATAATATATTATCCCGTTAATTAATAAAGGCGGAGTAGTAGATTTAATTATTAATTTATTCTTTTATCGAAGGGAAGATTTAAGAATTATTAATTTTAATATTATTATAATTTTTAGAACTAAAATCTTCGGAGTAATATTTAACTCGGTATTTTTAAATTTTATAAAAGTAGGACTAATTACTTTTTAAATATTAATCGAGCCTATATATTTCCTTTCTTTTAAGTATATATATAGAAGATTATTCGACGGGAAAATAAATTTATAGTTTTTATAAATAGGACGTTAACTTATTTTCTCTATAGAAATATAATATATAATTAAAACGAATTTAATATTAATATCTTTATTAATACTTCATTCTTCGTTTATAATACTCTCTTTAATATTATAATAACTTTTATCGGCGTTTATATAATAATTATAATAATTTATCGACGGAGTTTCGGGAGAGTCGAAATAGTTATTAATAAATCTAATAAAGATATTATAATCCGTATTCTTATTATTAAAATTATTATATAATTTATTAAAATAAATAAACTATATTTATATTTACTTACCGAAAGTATTATATAATCTCGGCGGGTAGTATAGGTATATCCTATAATTTTTATAATTTTAGTTATTATAGTTTTAGTTCTTATAGCTCTAGTTCCCGTAACCCCGATTCTTAACGAATAGATTTTAATTAAACTAAGCGTTTCCGGCGGTAATTATAAATAGTTATAATAATAATAAGAGTAGATTTTTTAGAGGGCTTTACGGGGGAGGCTTTTAAATTTATTATAATTATTATTATTATTTTATTTAAAGTATAGTCTACCGATTTTAAAAATAAATCGGTTAATTATAAAGGTTAATATAAAGAAAAGAAGATCTAGTTATTTACTAATATAAAAAAGAATAAGAATTATAAGGATTTGGTTTTATAATAAATAACCTCTATTTTTAAAAGTTTTAAAACTAAGGACTTTAAGGTATTTAAAAATTTTAAAATTTTAAAAGTCGATATTATTATTAAAGCTAACAAGGTATTAAATTATAATATTTACTTTATCGTTATAACGATTATTTATCCCTAGGTAGTTATTTATTCTTTTTTATATTATAATTCTTTTCTCGCTCTTTAATTTTCTTTCGATAATTTTTATAACTTTCTTTATCTTTTTAAGTTTATATTTTATATTATCTCTCTTTTTTACTTTTAAATTATTCGATAAATTATTTAATCGAAGTATTATTCGTTAGAGGAGGGATAATAACCTAGAAATTAATATCGAGGTAATTCCACGCCTATATAACTTACGTATATTCTTCGGTAATACCGGTTTAAACGATATATTTAACTACGTTCTAGATATAAATAAATAAATTATTTTATTTAGTTATATCTTTCGATATATATAACTAGCGACTAAATTCTTTTAGAGTTATAAATATTATAATTTTAAAGTAACTTTATAGTCTAATAATTTAGTATTATAAATTATTCGGTAGTTATATTATTATATCTTTCTTATTTTGGGGAAGGATTATAAATTATTAATTTATAATAATACCGCGGAAGTAATTATTTAAATTCCTCTTTATTATATCTTTATTTTTTATTATAACGAAATCCTAAATTTTATTATAAAAAATACAGATTTTCTTAAATATTAATTCTTTAAAATTAAAGACGATATTACCGGCGCTTTATAACTTTAGGTAATTTCAATAAAAGAAATTTAATTCGTTAATATGGAAATACCTAGCCTATTATTATATCTATTAAATATACCCGTTTTTATTAACTGGCTCTTATAGTCCTATAGATTTTAAAAACCCTTTAAAAACTTAACTCTAATTTTATAAAATAACTTTAATAGTATTTATAGTAGATTATATAACCTAGATTATAATATTATATAAATTCAAATCGATTTTTACCGACGGAGGCGGTATTCGTAATTAATTTACAATTTCTTATTCCTATTAAAATTAAGGATTAAATAGAGTAGATTAGTTTCTTTGAAAATTATTAAATCTTTTTAACTTTATCTTAAAGAGCTAGACTAATCTTTATTATTATTAATTATATTCTTAATTTAATTTAAAAAAATCCTTTATATAATATTATTTATAGTGAAAATTAATTTTTATAAAAAGAATTAAAGTATTAATTTTCTTAGAGCTAGTTAAATTATAGATTTAACTAAATTAAATAATAAAGAAAAAGACGGAGTTAGAAAAGAATAAATAAGAGTAGTTAGAATCCGGTCCTTAACCCTTTTTTTAAAAATAAAATAGTTAAAGATTTAAAACCTTATTATTTCTTTTTTTCTAATTATTAAAATATACCGAATCGGTATAATATTTAACGCCTTTAATAAAAATCGTTAATATTTCCGCGATTAAAGGAGGGTATATCTAGGAAATTAAAAATATAAAAGAGTTTTCTTCTACGGAATTTTCTTCTTCTTAAATATTAATAAAAGTAGAATATCTTTTTTTTACGAATAACTCGCTATCTTTTAATACGTCTAATAAGGGATTATATTAATTAATAATAAAAAAAACTATTTTTTAAATTAGTTTATTAATGTTTTTATTATATTACTCGAAATATTCTTTTAAAAAATATAAATAATCAAAACGCTAGAGAGATAGTAAAGTTTAATAAAAATAGTATTTTTACCTCGGCGTAATTTATAAGTAGAGAAAATAGGATAAATTACGTATATTTATAAAGATTTTCTATTAATATATAGTTCGAAAATTTATTTATATAATATTAAAAACTTAAATTTTAATTATATAAATTAAAAACTTAAACCTTAATTATATAAATTAGAAATAGCGAAGTAAAAGATAAGAAGTAAAGAATTAAAAAGAAATTTTCGGAGTTACTATTTTAGCGCGGGGAAAATTTATTAATTTTATTATAATTTTAAATAGGGTAAATACCGCTTTTCTACTTTAAAGTAAATACGGGCTTTAAATTACGAGAAAAGTAAACTCCGTTTTTAACTCCGTAATTCCAACGCGATTTAACTTTTTTAATAATTAATTATAATTAAACCGAGATTTTTAAGAAAAGATAAAGATTTTCTATATAAATAAAAAAAATAGTATAGAGTATAGATAGCGGCGATATTTTAATTTAATATAAATCGTTCCTTATACCTACGGCCGAAATATAGAGTATTTTTTATAACTAGGGTATAAATATTTCTTTAAGCTTATAAAGCGCGTTTATAAACTAATTTATATAATTATAAAAACTTAATATAACGACTCGATTATTAAAATTAAAGGTAAACGTAACTAGTATAAGAAAATACCGCTATTATATATAAAAGTTAAGACGAAAATAAAGCGGCTCGTTTCGTTCGTTATTATAGAATATTAACGGTTAAAGAGTTAGTATTAATATTATAATTAATAGTAGATATAAGGACGAATTATAATTAATTTATAATTCCTTAAAATAATTTAACCTATATAAAGGAATAGTAGTACGAATAATAATTATATCTTCGAGATATTAATAAAGGATTTAGTATTTTAGAATTAATACTTTAGGGGCTAGTAACTAGTTTTTTTATATTTATAAATAGAATTCGATTACGCCGTTACTACTAAATAGTAAGAATATAATATTAACGAAATAAGATATATAAGAATTATAGTATTAACGAAATAAAATAGTAGTTAAGATTTAGTCTTAGTATATTATATATTAATTAAATTATCTATTAGTACGAATAAGTTATTATTTTATATTAAGGTACTAGTAACTATAATAAAAGTAATAATAAAGTATATTATAAAGTAGTAATAGAGTATATTATGAAGTAATAATAAGATATATTATAAAGTATATTATATAATAGTAATGAGCTATACTATAGAGTAATAATAAAATATATTATAAAATATATATATAATAGTAATAAACTATACTATAGAGTAATAATAAAGTATATTATAAAGTATATTATAGAGTAGTAATAGGGTATAATATCGAGTAATAATAGAATATATTATAAAGTAATAATAGGGTATATTATAAAGTAATAATAGAGTATATTATAAAGTAATAATAAAGTATATTATAAAGTATATTATTATAAAGTAATAGTATATTATATACGCCTACGCCTAGTTAAAGGCGCTAATATATTATATATATCTATACTCTATTACCTCTATTATATTATTATTTATTAATACGGGTTTCTAGCTTTAATATCGCGGGATTCTAATTTTTAATAATTTTATATCGAGTTAATATTCCCCCGTATTATTAGAATCTTTAGAGATTAGTTTTATTATTAAATCTAGGATTTAAAAACTACCTAGTAATAAACTTTATAATTAGTTTATATCTTTTATATTATTATTAAGCCGCTAACTTTATATTAACGATTTTAGGTATTATAATTCTAATCTTTTAATCTTTTTAAAGTAAAAATTTTTTTATTATTATTATAATATCGAGTTTAACCTTAGGACGTTTTAAAGAATTTAATAATAATAACGTCGATTAAACCCTCTCCGACGACCCCCGTTATAAAAATAATAATAAATTCGAATATATTACTATTCTTAAAGAGATTTTAAAAATATGAATTTAAGTTATTAAAGAAGAAAACCATCGCTTAAAATAATAATAATAAAAACTAGAGATATTATAAACTTAAAATTAAAAATTATATAATCCTACTATTTTTATACTCGCTAACGGAGCGTTAACGGAATCTACTATTTTTAGTAGAGATTCCCTAATTATTATACTTATTAATAAAATAATAATAAATTTAATTATATTTAATAAAGATATTTTTATTAAAGTGAAAATACTACGCCCTAATAAAATATATTTTTATAAAAGTATAAGCGAAGGTAAATATTTATACTAGTTCTATAATATAAATATTAAGTTTTTAATTAGTTTTAAATATTTCACTACCGATTATTTAAAGATCGTATATTATATAGACTTGTTAGAAAGTAACCCTTTAACGTAGTAATATAAATACTATAATTCTAATAATTTAGTTAGTATTATATTCAACTTTTTTAAGAAATTTCTTTCTAATTTAATAATAGATTTAATAAACCGTCGTCTCCTCGTTTATAAGAAATAGGAGGAAGTAAAATAATAATTTAATTAAAAGATATTATTATTCAAGGCCTATTTTAAAGAAATAAAGATTTAATTACTTTTATTTTTAGAGGAGTATAAAATAAATTTCTTTTTAATTAAATATAAATACAAATTTAAATATTTAATATTAATAATATATTTTGATTTAAAGGAAAGAAATTCTTATTTAAATTATTATATAAGAAAAGAATCTAAAATATATATAATTAATTAAATAACTCTAATTCTAATTCGGGTTTTTATATAAAAAACGTTAATAAAGGAAAATTTATAATAAACCGAATTATTAAATTTAATACCGGCGATAATATTAAATAAATATATTTAAAAGAGAAGAGTAATAAATATAAAACTAATACTATTAATTCTTTATACGATAAAATTATTTATTAATATTATAGAATAGAAAGTTATATTAAATCTAAATATCCCGACCTAAATAAACTAGTTATATACGTCGGCGCGGTATTAATAAAAAACGATTAAACCTAATTTACGCCTCGGAAGAAAAGTAAGAAAAATAATTAATAAAAATATATTCTTTTATTCTTTCTAAGGGTTAAAGTACCCTTTAAGATAAAATTAAATAATTTATTATTTTAATTAACTCTAAAGTTCATATTAATTTAATTTTATAACGATTTATTATTAAAAATAATTTATGATTTTATAATACTACTTTACTACTAGTTAAAGTAATTAGCGGGTAAAGTATATATTGTTATAATATATATTAATTAAATTATTAGATAGTCGATAATTAAAATTAAGAGTATAAATATAATACTCTATTCTATATTATAAACTTTAAAGATTTAGACGTTATTCTAGGTATATTTAAATTACGTTAATTAAAAATATTAATTAATTTTAAGGCGGACTAATAGCGGTTTAAAATTAATTCTAATAATTTATAAATTAAGGAACCGGCCAAGTTTACTAATAATCTTAAAAATAAACCGAATATATTCGCGGTCGTATATATTATAGTAGTATAAAGTAAATAAAACAAAATCCCTAGCCCAAAGATTTTTAAAGAACTTATAAGATTTTATAAATTTTTTTTTAATAAAAAGGCGAGTACCCTACCTATTTTTAAATAAAGAGATTATATTATTAAAATAAAAATTAATAAAAAACCGCTTTATAAACCTCTCTATAATTTATTTTAAATTAAATTATCGGAGCTACGGCGCTATTTAGAATCCTTATTTCATAAAGATTAAATTCGTTATTTAATTTCTTTAACCGGAGTATTTATTCTTTTTATATTTAAAAAGAATGATAAACTATATTTTTATATAAATTATCGGGGCTTAAATATAATAATTATTAAAAATCAATACCCATTCTCTTTAATTATTAAAATACTAGATTATTTATATAATTTTAAAATCTTTATAAAATTAGATTTAAAGGATATTTATTATAGGATCCGGATTAAAGAAGATAACGAGTAGAAAACTATTTTCCAAATTCGTTATAATTACTTCGAATATTTAATTATACCTTTTAGGCTCGCTAATATACCGGCGACGTTTTAAATTTATATTAATTATACGTTTATAAATTTAGTAGATATAACGTATATAGTATATCTAGATAATATCCTAATTTATAGTACTAAACCGGCGGAGTATTAACGGTATATTAAATAAATATTTAAATAATTACGTTAGTTCTAGTTATTTATTAACTTTGAAAAATACTAATTTAATACCGAAATAATCGAGTTTTTAGGCTTTATTATATTTATTAATAAAGTAATTATAAACCCGGAATATATTAAAACTATTAAGGGATAACCTTAATCGAATATTTATCGGGAAATATAATCTTTTTAGGCTTCGTTAACTTCTATAAATAATTTATTAATAATTATTTTAATATAACTATACTACTTATTAATTTATTTAAAGATAGTAAAGTAAATAAGAAAATAAATCCGTTCGAATAAATAAACGGCGCTACGGAAGCGTTTTAGATTTTACGAGATATATTCGTAAATATACTTTTTCTACGTTATTATAATTTAATTAAACAATTATATATAAAGACGGATACTTCTAATTTTAATCTTAACTCTATATTATTATAATAGAATAAGAATAATCATTAGCGCCTTATAGTATTCTAGTCACGGAAATTAAATTCCTTAGAATAAAATTATAAAACTTATAATTAAGAATTACTCGTTATTATAGTAATAATAAAATAATAATAATATTATTTAGAAAGTAACCTCTATTATATTAAAATCTAAATTAATTATAATAACTTAAAGAGTTTTATAAAATAGAAGAAATTGAATTTTAAATAAACTCGTTAAGTATTTAAATTAACTATTTATAACTTTAAAATCTTTTATCGGGCGGGAAAATTAAATTTTATTAATATACCGTCGCGGCGCTTTAATTATAAAGAACTATCGTCGTTAAATACTAAATTATTATTAATACTTTAGAATAAACTTATATTTTAAACTAGTAATTAACTAGCGGAAAAAGATAATAAAATAAAAATAATTATAACCTCTACTTTTTAGATTATAGATTTAAAAGTAATAATTCTAAAATAAGAGGTTATAATAATATTTAAAATTATATATAATAATCCTAAAAGGCCTACTAGAATACTAATTCGGGAATTATAAATTTATAATAATTAAATAAACTCTTTTCGAACTAGAGCGAATATATTAAAGGACCGTCGTTATATAAAGAATAAAATATAAATTATAAACTCCGAGGGACTATTAAAATATAATAGTTACTTTTATATACTAAAGAATAAAACTCTAAAGGAAGAGTTTATAAAGAAATATTATAATAATCCTTTAATAAGTTATTTTAGTATTACGAAATTATATAAATTATTTACCCGAAAATTCTTCTAGGAGGGTAGCCTAAAGTAAATTACTAATTATATTAAAACTTACGATATATATTAGCGGACGAAGGCGTTATAATATTATTTATATAATGAATTAAATTCGCTTTTTATTACTATCTAATCTTAAAAAGAGATTTTTATAAATTTTATAACTAATTTACTATTTAGTAAATATAAAAGTACTATTTATAATACTATTTTTATTATTATAAATTAATTTATTAAAATAATTAAGTATATATTTATAATTATTAAAATTGATATTATTTAATTAACGGAAGTATTTTTCTTAAAATTATTTACCGCTATAATATACCTAATAATATTATTAGCGATAGAGGCTCTATTTTTACGAGCGCTTTCTAATTAATTATATATTTTTATTCGAAAATTAAACGACGCCTAAATACTATATTTTACTCTTAAATAAATAAGTAGATAAAGTATTAAAATTAGATACTAAAATACTATTTATACATATTTATAAATAATAAATTAATAAATTAGGCTAGATTACTATTTATAATAAAATTCTTAATTAATAATAATTAGAGTACTATCGTCGAAACGATTTTTTTTATATATATATAGTTACTATCCTAAAATCCGTTAAGAGGTCGAGGATATTTTTAGAGAAAAAAGAGTACTAGTTATAAATAATAGAGTATAATAATTATAAACTCTAAAAAATAAAGTTATAAACTATTTATAAAGCGCTACCGAATTCTAAACTAAATAATATAATAAAATATATAAATTATAAAGTTATAAAATTATAAAATTAGCGATTTAGTTATATTAATAATAAAGAATTTAAAATAAAAGCGCCTAAATAAGAAATTGTCTTATAATTTATAGGGCCCTTTAGGATTATTAATAAAATAAAAGTATAAACTTATTATTTATTACTACTTTCTATATATAGAATTTATAATACTTTTTATATATCGTTATTTAAATTATATTACCTTCGCGATTATATTAATACGACGGAATTTTTTATATAAACCCCGGAACTTATTAATAATAATAAGTTATAGGAGGTAGAAGAGGTAATTAATAAAATTGAAAATAAAGAAAATATCTAGTATAAAGTTAAATAAATTAAGGCGAAGAATATAATTAATAATTACTAGACGAAGTATTTACTAGTACGAGTAAATTAATTAAAGTCTTTAAATAGGCGGGTAGTAAATATAAATATATAGATATAATTAAGAAGGTTATTTAATTATAAAAACCGATAAAGTAGAGTAAACGGAGCCGATATATTAAGGCTCTCCGTTCAATACTTTAATATAACGTCGATAGGACCTAAATTAATTCTCTTAGAGAGGAGTATTAAAAGTTAATAGATAGTAGGCTTTATATAAATAGTTAGATATAACTAAATAAATTTAATAAACTTGATTAATAGTTTAATAAATATCTATATTTAGAATCTATAATTAAAAGTTTTAAAGGAAGTTAAATACGAAGCTTTTATCTATTAAGAAAGTACGTTATTTATATAATAGAAGGAAATCGTACTAAGAGACGTATACTCTATATATTTATTTTTATAAATATAGCGAGTATAGTTTATACTCGCGATATTTATTATTATAAATAAGGTGAGTATCCTACGTAATATTATTAGTCCGTATATATTCTATTATAACGGTAAATTATAATATTATTTTTCTCCCTATTAAGTTTTCGTCCCGAAAGTATCCTACTCTTTTATTATATTATTTTATTAAGTTAATCTTTAGAATTTAATAACTCGTTATAAAGAATTATTAAATAATTTAAAAGACGTTGACTTTATAATACGTTTTTATTAATATTATACGAAGGATTCGAAGAGTTATCTAGTTAAAGAGTTATTGGAGAAATATACGGAGTATATTTATTTAAGGCGGGATTACGATCTCGTTATTTTATTATTAATATTACGAAGAATTCGTAATAAGTATTTAAAGATAAAGAAAGAAGTTTATAAAACCTATTTAAAATTAGCCGAATAATACGCGAAAGTAAATTACTTTAAATAATAATTAGAATTTCTTAAAAATAAAGAAGAAGGGTTAATAATAATAAAATAAATAAATATCGCGGAATTAAAAGAGGAGGAAAGAATAACGTCCGTTATTACTAGTTTAAAGAATCTTTCTTTTAATATCTCCTCTAAGTAGTTTTAACTACCCGCCGACTTCGATTAATTAAATATTATTTATTCTCCCTCCGATTCTAGCCGAACTTCTCGAGGAGTTATTAATAATTTATAAAGTTTATATTTATTTCTTATATATTCTTTAAATTATTATACTCTTTTTATTTAATAAAGTATTTTTAATTCTTATAATCGAATTTTAGGATCTTTTTAACCTCGAATTTTATTTCTTCTTTAATATAAAAATAAAAGGTATTTTATAAAGATATTAAAGAGTCCGCTAGCTTTAATAAAGAGATATAGAATATTAAATATATTTTAACGTCGGCTAGAAAATTTAGTTTATAATATTAATAACTTGGGAAACCCCGATTTTTGCGCATTTTACACCGAAATTATATAAAATACTAGAAATACGTATCTACTTATATCGAGTATTCTAAGTATATTATACAATTAAAATATAGTTATATAACTAATTTTACTATATTTAGCACCCAAAATACACTTATATAACTAATTCTAATATAATTAATACTTAACGGGTAAATAATAATAAATAGATAATTCTTAATATTATTCTATAGTACTTTAAATATACTATTTATACTTTAAGTAATAATAGTATTATTATTATAATTATTACCGTTAACGCTTTTAATATCGTTATCGTATTCAGATCTTTATATATATATTAATTAATTAATATATATTTTACTTTATCTACTCGTTATATTATAAAGGAGTTATAAATATCCTAAAATCTATTTATTAAAAAACCGTTACTATTTATTTTTATAAACTAACTTATATCTAGATCTAGTCTAGATCTAGCCTAGATATAAATTAAATTTAGACTAGATCTAGGCCGCTATTATTTTTAGTTATAAGAATAATTTACTATATATATAATTTATCTCCTATTTATTATCTAGGTTATTAGCCTAGGTAGTTTATATTAAAATAATATACCTCTCCTTCCTCGTAGTCTTAAGTATTATATTTTATATACGTATATCGTCTACTATATAATTTAACCCTATTTTTTCTACTATGTTATTTTCTCTTCTTTCTTTTTAAATTTTAACCTCTTTCGGAAGCCTTCGTATATAATAGAGAGTTTAAATATATATAGTATAGACTCGGTAAAATCCTTATTAATATTAAAATAACTAATCTATTCGTTAGGTTTAATATTTTTATATTTTTATATAATAAAGGCCGGTAGTTACTATTTAGTATATAGTATTAATATATATATATAATAAGTATAATATTATAATACTATATTATTTCGCGATTTATAAAGTTCTCTACGTTATATATATTACTACCTCGGTCTTCTATTAATTTATTAAATAAAGTTATTTAAGTATCCGCCTAGATAACTATATTAATATTCGAAGAATAATAATAAACTATAAAAGACTCTACCTCCTTTTATACTTTATTAAATATTATTTAATAAATTAGAGTTCTTATTAATACCTCGTCTATTAATTTAACTTTATTAGAATAGGAGAAATATTTACCTTTATAAAAATAAATAACTTGTTTTTCCGAGATTTACTAGTACTCTTTTCTTTCGTATTATCTCTTTTTATAATATCTATTTTATTCTTTTATATATTATATTATCGAGGAGCCGGCGAATTTATAATAATCTTATTAATAATTAGAAGATAATTAGATATAGTACGGAAGTCTTTATAATTAACTAAATTATCGATTCTATTTTTTTATTTATAGACGAAATCGTTTATATTATTCACCGGTATCTCTTTCCTTTTTATTTCTTAATTAATCCTACCCGATAGAGCCTCTACTATTATACTTTATTATATAGATATCTATTCCTCCTACGTCTCCTTTATTTCAATCTATAACTTTATATTATTTCCTATTAATATTAAGAGATATAAAGAAAAGAGTCGAGTTTAATTTACTTTTAATATATTCGCCTTTAAATTTAATTCGTATCTACTTCCCTATTTTATATTCTTTAATAGTATAATGAATTATAATATAAATTATAATTATTATAATTCCCGTTAAGGGCCTAAATATATATTTAATATTATTACGAGTTCCTAGCTAACCTAGATCCGATTAAAAAAAAAGTTATAACTTTTACTACTAAATTTTTAAAGAAATGGTAAAATAGTTTAGGTTTATTAATAATTAATATTAAATCTTAAGAAGGAAATATTAAAATTTATATTATTATTATAATTATATATCTATTTTCTATTCTTTATTTTAATAGTAATTATCTCTTTAATATTTCGTCTCGTTATAGAAAAGATATAGTATACCGCTACGACCTATCGAACCATTATTATTATTAAGGCGCGGTAATTACCGATATAATCGAGTAATTAATTTCGATTTAAATATAGTAGATTAATATCTCTCGGGCCTTCGTTAAATTTAGAGTTTTCTTTATTACCTTATTCTTTAGCCCAAGGGCCTTATTATATTTATTAATAATATTTTACTAAAGCTTCTAAATTAAAGCGCTAATTTCGTTTTTTTTATTAAAGTTTATTTATAGATTATATCCCGAGTCCTTATATCTTATAACGAGAGTTATTAATATTATTTATCTTATATACTAGAGAACGGCCTTATAGTTTTAAATATATAATATCGATTTAATACGACGTCCTACGCCCGCCTATAATAGTAACGACTCGTTTCTTAATTATAACGCGTTATAATTATAGTAGCGTTTTATTAAAAGTTTATATAACGCGTTACTAGAAGACTTTATATCTTTTAATCTATATATATAAGAGTTAGGGTAAGATAAAGATAAGGATATATAACGGCCGATAAATAATAAAGATTATAGAAAAATTAATTATATTATTAACTCCTATATAAAATATATATATATATATATAGCGTGGCCCTGCCTAATCCGTTTAACCGAGATATATTATTCGTTTTTTATCGCTTCGGGGTAGGAAGTTTAATATTATTATTATTAACCTCGATATTAACCTTTTTACCTCCGTATATACTTTCTTCGTTTTTATTAATAATTAATATTAGTTAATATATACTAGAAGGATTTATAATTAATATATTCTTAATATATACTATTACTCGTATATCGGAATAGGTAAATTATTTATAGCCGAGATTTACTTTAAAAGTATTAATATAATTTATTATTAAAATTAGCCTTTAACTTTATCGAAGGAGTTATTATTATAAATTCTTTAACTAGTTAAGGTCGTATTATAATATATAAAAGATATAATTTAGTTTAATTTTACTATTTAATATATTATTAGGTCGTATATATATAGATTTAGATATTATTCGATAATATAAAGTATATTAACTAGTCGAGATATAGAATACGTTTATTTTAATATATAAGAAAGAGGGTGGAATTATATACGCGATAATAATAAATAAATACGCGTCGGATTAATTTTAGCCTAGATTTAAATTAGGTTTAAATTAAATTTAATCTAGATCTAGATTAAGATTAATCCGAATACCGAATTCGAGTTATATAATATTATAAATTATAAAAGTATAAAGGCGTTATAAATATAATTAAAAATAACGACCGTCTATTAAAACGAGTTTAGTAGAGGGTAGACCGAGATAGATCCTATAAAAAATAAGTTATAATATCTTTATTTATAAATTAAACACTTTTATTTTTATTAATAAAATATATACCGAAGGAGCGCTAGATAATAAGGGTTAATTTAGGAGTTTACTCCTTTTTTTATTTAATTCTATAAAAGTAGTATTTTAAGAATTTCTATTTAATAAATCTCCTATCTAGTTTAAAACCTTTAATTCTTTTTTTTTTAATTATTATCGATCGAGTTTATACCCTAATTGTAATTTATCCCTATATTATACCCGTTACTCTCGTTATTATTATTAGCCGTTATACGGTTATAATATTATTATTAAGGAAGAGCCCGGGGTATATATATTATTAGGCGGTATAATAAATATATTATCGCGGACGGTGATTTTTTATAGATATATAACTATTATATTTACTCTATAAATTAATCTACTATTTTAATATTTTTCGTTATAAAGTTAGGATTATAAATAATATTATATTAATCCTAGTCGATAAAATTATTTATATAATAATATCCTTTTTATTTAATAGGTACTATATACGTATTTTAAATAATATTATATATTTCGAAGAGGCGATAATTATATAGTTCTCGGGGTCTTTTCGTTTTATTAATTAAAATATACTTTATTTTAAATATCCTATACGTATCGTCGACTCTCCCGTTATTCTTTAATCGATATAGAGTAATTAATATATTAATATATACCTTATATTTACCCTTATCGTTTAGTTATTTATAATTATAAATATTAATAATTAATTTAAGCCGGCCGATTATTATATAAAAGGCCTTTTACTCGGTCTTATTTTAACTTTATAAACGAGTTACTTTATTATTAATTTAAATATAATTATTACGAGGTTTACCGGTAGAACGAAAGTTAGAGGTATAATAAATTAATCTTTTTATAAACTACTCTAAATTTTAACTCTCTTTATTATTACGGACCTAATATATTAATAATCGATATATAAAAATATATATATCTCCCGCCTAATTAAGATCCGTCTTTTATCTCTGTTAATTTTTAATAGAGTTTAGATTTTTATCCTATTTCTTACGGCTCTCCTATACGAATACCGTTATAATATCGATAAGATCTTTAATATTAAAGTAAAAAGCCCTCGCTACCGTAGTTATTAAATAATAATAATTAATATCTAGTACCTATATACCGTAGTATAACGGCGTATCTTTATTAGGAATAGGTATATATTTATTTAAATCTAATTTCTCTCGATACGGCCGGGTATTCTATTATTTTATTTTATTATTAGAAATAACGGTAGGTTTAGTAAAAAGTATTATTATAATTTCCTATATAACCTTTATATTATAATATATAATATTATACCGTAGTAATTATATCTCGAATTTATTAATTTTATTTATCCGTAAAAAGAGTTCTTTACGGAGAAGTTTATAAATCGCCTTTTTATAATAAATATCGAAGTTCTAGGTACTTTTATATCTTCGAATATATTTAATATAATACGTTATCGCGTATAGTTTTAATATATTAAAATACCGATTAATAAGGTTTTTTAAATCTAGGTCCGAATTATTATTTAGCCGGTATTTACGGAAGACTACTTTTAATTTATAAATACAATAGAGTATATATTATATATATTATAAAGTATCGCCGTTATAAAACATATATTAAGTAAATATAATAAAATTAAATATAACCCGTATATAATATAGGGTAGCCGGTACACGTATAAAGAGGTAACGATAATTATTAATTATTATAATATTACTTTTTATTTATTACTACTTTACTACTTTATTTTATTAAAGTTTTTAAATAATTTTAACTCTACGAAACCTAATATCTAACGAAAACAATAATTTAATTTAATTTTTATTATTAATTATTTTAAAGATTTCTTCGGTTTAATTACCTCTTTCTTTCTTTATTTATTTAATAGTTATAAGAACTACGTAGTCTTTAATTAAATCTCGAATCTAGTTAATTAATCTTATAATAATTCCTTTTAGAAACTAGTATAATATATTTATAATAAGGATAATATAAATATTAATTAAATAATAATATTAGGCGAAGTTCTTAACGTTATAGATAATTATTAGATTTTTAATAAGATCGGGATCTCTTTTTTATACCTTTATTCTTTAATATATATATTCGTAGCTCCGTGGCTTTTATATTTTAATTAACTCCCCTTATTTATTAGGCGGGACTAAATATATTAAATATTAATAATTTTATTTTACCCCTATTATTATGATTTATTTTAAATAGTCGGTTGAAAACGATATAATTATTAGATAGTATCTTCGGGGTTAATTATCCACGTATATAATATTAATCCCTTATATTACTAGGTCTTTAATTATTTTAATTATTTTAATATATTATTAGAATAAATAATAATAGTTATATATATACTAGAGTATACGCCCTAGCGCGAGATAATAGATATTTAATTATATATAATTACCGAATTTCTTTTCGTTCTTAATATAAAGGATTAAATTTAAAAAAACTAGGCTAGGTCGCTTTTAGGCTTTATATATCGTATAATTAAAATTCCCGATAATTATATATACTAGCTAGAGGGAAAGGTCGTTATAATATTAAATTATTACTATCTCGTTGAATGATAATATAAGAGGGATAATAGTATCTTTAATAAAGATTTATAACTATATTTCCTACTATTAAATATTAGTATATATTTTATTAACTACTTTATTATTACTATTATTCGTAATCTTTATAGGTATATATATTAGATTATTTTTAAATAATTTATAGCCGAGGAAAAAGCGGATAACCTTAATAATAATATAATAATTGGGTACGCGGAGATTATCGATTATTTAGTTATTATTATATATACCCTACTAAATATCATATTCTATTAGTTACCGATATTATTCTACGTTACGGAAAATTACCTCCTCTTTCTAATTTACCTTAATTTCTATAAATTTAAAATATATATTAATACTCGTTTTAGTTATATAGTATTCGGAAAATAAATAAATAATAATCTAATTAATTTTATTACCGAACAGGTAGTATATATCTTTTACTATTATTAACTATAAAGTAGTTCGTCGATATTTTTAATATTACGCGCGATCTAGTTCTATATATATTATTATAATAACGCCGGCGTCTCGCTCTATAAAATCGGTAAAAGATTTCGTATAAAGAGAATTAAATATAGATAAAAAATTCTAGAGGAGATAAACGATATAATCGCGGAGGAAAATATTATAACCGGTTCTAATATATTTATCGAAGTAGACGAGGGCCTAAATAAATTATTAATATATTTATATAAACTCCTAAATAATAATATTTTTATTATTATCTTTATTAGTTCTTAGATACTTAAGAGGCGGTTTATTTATATTATAATAAATAATATAGAATTCTATTAATTAATCCGTATTTAACTTATTACTACTAGGCGCGGGTAGTTCCTAAAATTAAGAAATTTCGTATTAAACGAATATAAAGCTCGTCTAATTCTTAATAAAGTTAAAGATATTTATTAATTTCCTACGTTTAAATTAAGGCCCTTTATACGTATTTAAATATTATAATAAACCCGAGTAATTCTTCGCTTAAAAGAAGTTATATTAATTATATTATAATTATTTTATTATATACTTCGCGTTATCCGGTATTAGAAGTAGAAAACTTAAAAAAAGAATATTTATTAAAAATATAATTTTATAGGTTTATAAATATTATTATTATTTTAAACTCGGATATATTTAAACTAAATTATTAAGGTTTATTTAAATCTAGCCTAAATCTAGCCTAGATTTAAACTAGATTTAAATAAACTTTAATAATTTAAATTAAATCTAAATTAGATTTAAATAAACCCTAACCCTAAACTACTTAAATAAGAAATTAATATTAAAATTAATATTTTATAAATATTAATATCTCTTACCTCGTAGGTTTATAATACTAACTTTTATTTAATTAAGATAATTACGCTAGCGATAATATTCGGGCTATAAACTCGATATATATTATAATAAAATTATTTAACTTAAATAAACGGTACCGAAAGATTCTACTATAATAAATTTATATATAATTTTAATAATTCTAATATAAATAATATTCGTTCTATAAATAGAAAGGGTTAGGGAAATATATATAACCAATATTAAAAATAGTAGTTAAATAAATTATTAATTTTAACGTAAAATTATAAACGGTATAAAATATTAATATTCGAAATATTTACTTTAATATAATTTTCACGGAATTTAATTTATTTACGATATTCGTAGATTTAATAATATGAAAATATATAAATCTCTTAAAACTCGACTAGATTAAAGGCCTTATTATATAAATATTATATTATTTAATATCAATCTCTTTTAATACTCTTTTACTTCTTTTTTATTATATAATATATAAATATTACTTCTCAAAGTAGAGCCTTAAATATATTAGGTAAACCTTGGATAATTTAATATTCGCGTAGCCTTATACTAGGAGACGAAATCTTAGGAATTATATTTATAAAAATTAACGCCCGAGCTTTTAGCTCGTAGATTTTAACTAGATTTAAATTTAAATCTAAATATATTTATTATATAATCTATTATACTTTACTAGAATTAGTTATTATAATTATTATATATATTATTATACCTTTCTAACTATATAATTATTATTAAATTTATTTATTTATTATTATTATAATATTATAATAACCCCTTCTATTATTTAATTATAACGGAAAATTATCTAAAAATAACTAGACTCTTATATATATAAAAGGGGTATATATACCGATTTATTATTATATTATTATTATTATATTTTAATAAGTTAAAGAGCTCGTAGAGTAATATTATTTTATAAATAATATATTTAAAGATTAACCGAATTATAAAATCGCGTTTAAAGATAAAAGAGTCCGGTAGAGTTAATATTTAATAATTAAATTTAATAACTAAATCTAAATTTAAGGCTATATAAATTTCGGCGAAAAAATATATATTAATATTATTATTTACTAGGGAAGCTCTAGTAAACCGTTAAAGATTAAATATAAACTTAATAATATACCGCCTCCGGATTTCTAAAGTTAAATAATAATAGTAGCTAGTTCGAGTAATCTTCGTATTAAATAGGATTTAAGAATTATTTTTAATTATTTTTTATTTCACTCGTTTAAAGACTTCGAGATCGATTATATATTAAACTAGTATATACTAAAGAAGTTTATATATAAGACCCGGTTTTTTAAAATCTCTTTATATCTACTATTTAAAGAATTTAGTATAGTCTATTTATAATTTTTACTATTTTAAAATTATCTAGTATCTCGCGATTTAGTAATAAACCCGAGCTTCGATTACTTTATATATTATACTATAAAGGGGTATTATACTAGTTTTTAAAAAATAATAATTTATAAAGTATTATTTAGTATTTCTTAAATAGAGGTATAAACTCGATGAAAATCGAGGTTATAATAAATAATAATTTTAGTTAATTATATCCTTTATCCTCTAATATTTAATCTAATTTAAAAGATAGATTTATCTTTATTAAAATTTTAAATCTATTTTTTTCCTCCTTTATTCTAGTTTTTTTTAAATATTATATATATTATAAATAAAAGTTTATTATCGCGCCTAAAGGAGCCCGAAAAAGACGAGTTATTATAAAAATTAATACTGAAAATATATTTATATTTATTTATTAATTCCTGTTTTCTTTATTTCGAGATTAATCTTTTTTCTTTATATTTCGAAATATACCCGTTCTCCTAGTACCTTTAACGAGGATTTAATCTTTTTATTAATAATAAAAAAATTAAAATACCTAACGAAGTTTTTAGGCCCTAATAATAATAAAGATTATTTATTATTATTACCGCCGAAATAGATTTTAAAGAAATCGTTAACCGAAAAATCTTATTAAAATCTTAAGTCTTTAAAGGAGTCCTCCGAGTAATTATATTAAAAAGATGAATTCTTAATTAAAGAATCCTCGGAACTAACTATTAATACTAATAAAAATAATAATACGGATAAAGAAGAGAAAGTAGAGTTAATTATAATATAATAATTAATTAATATCTTCTTTAGTAGTATTATATTTATTAATTACCTTCCTTTTAACTTTAAAAAAATTAGTAATAATTATTTATACGAATATATTTACGATAAAATATAGGAACGCGTTATTATATTCGTAAAAATCGCCTACTTTAATAATTCTTATATAATAATAAAATAACGATTCCTAGAATATTAAAATTAACCTATTACTAGTAGTAGCTCTATATATTTATAATTATATTATTTTATAAAGGCGACTTCGGATAATTTATTATTATTATCGGAGATAAAATAGATTTAAATAAAGTAAAGCCTCTTAATATATCTTTTAAATTTCGCGATTAATTTTATTTACCTATAAACCTTTAAAGTTATAGGTTCCGCGGTATTCTATTTTTAATTATATTAAAAATAAATAAAGATTTAATAAAAGTAGAAAGAGTAATTAATGAGGTTTTAATATTATTATAAAAATACTCCTACGGGCTCTAAATATCCTATAAATCGATAATTCTATAAATATCTATATTAACTAGACTCGGAAGCTTTTTATATTAAATTAATTAATAAATTTATATTATTCTTTATCCCGCCGGTTAATCTTAATATTTAAAGTATTAAAATATTATCGGTAATCGACTTCGAGGTTTTAAAGATATAGTTTATAATTATTTATTATAACGTCGATTTTAGTTACTAAATAAATGTATAAATAAAGAAAGAATTATAAACTATATATAACCCGAATAACTCGGACGTAAAATTATTAAAAGGTATTAAATTTATTAACGCCGCGTAATACAATCTCCCGAGCGAAGTAAATACTTTTATATTTATATTTACTTTATAATAGTTATAATTAACCGCTAGTAAAGTCTTTAATAAAGTATATAAATACTCCTTTATAAAGAATAGAAAAAAAAAATTAAAGAGGAAATTATCTACCGTTTTTAATACGGGTTCGCGATTATAGATAAATATAATAAGGTAAGAAATCTAGGTAAAGATCTATAAAATCCTTTTTAAATAATAAAGAAGACTCGCCCTAAATATCGCTTCTATTTATAGTTATATCCGGAACGATTATTAATTTTAATCTACTAGATATTATAGCTTTTATAAATATTATATACGATACTTTTTAGAATAATTTTAAATATAAATATTACCCCTTTAGACTAGCCGGCCTAAAGATTTTTATTAATATTATTATTAAATATTAAGGTTTAAATAATCGACTATAAGAATTTAATAATATAATAAATATATTCGGGAATTTACTTCTTAAATTCTTAATATAATAATATAAGAAGAGTAATTAAAAAAATTACGATTTTATCGAGTTTAAAAAACTCTATTAAAATATCTTTAGGACTAGTTTTCTTTATAATTATAAAGTATATTATATAACCCTCGTCGCCCGTTAAAAGGTCTTAATAATAAAGAAGTTTATAAAACGATAAATTTATTAAAATAATAATTAGTATAATATTATATTTATACGGAATCGTCCCGACCGCCCGACTGACGTTAACACTAATTAAGTATTTATAGTAATACGACTTCTTTATTTATATAATTATTTACCTTATCTCTCCGTCTCTTTAATTATATATAATTAAAAATAGATTAATAAAGAGATCGAGAACCGGTATATAAATAGAGATAATAGTCGGATACTAGAAAATTATATCCTAGATAGAGACTATATAATATTTAAAAAAATATCCTTTAAATTTAAAATTATCGCCTCCCTTTTTAAGAGATATAAAAAAGTAAATATATTAATTATATTCTTATTTACCGAGATAGTTCTAGTAGTAGAATAAGTAAATTCTTTTTTTCTTTAAAATCTCCGATATAAAAGAGCCTAAACTCGTTTTTTCTATTTTATTAAACTTAGCCTTCTCTTTTCTAATTAACCCTTTTATATTAATATTTATTTATTATAATACGTCCGAGAGGAGATTAAATCTAAAATATAAATATTCTTTAGAATTAATAAGAAGAGGGACGCGGCTAAATATATATTTATATATAAAACTAATTATAATAGTATATTACTAGAGAAGGATAAATTTAATATTTTAATTAAATTTATCCGTTGAATAAATATAGGTTTAAATCTAATTTATATAATTATAATTATTCTATATAAGCCCCTCTACTTTATCGGGATATATAAATAAATACCGAAGAAAGTATATTAAATAAAGTAAAAGGAGGAAATATTTTATTATATATTAAATATTAATACCGAAATCGAGGAGTATATAAACGTAAAGTATAAATCGAAGATAAATTTTAGGGAGGACGCGTTTAAAACTATCGGTATAACGAATATAAAAGACGTAGGAGACGCCGACGGAGGTAATAATACTAAAAGGAGTAATAATACTAAGAATATTAATAATACCGCGGCGTTTATTATTAATATAGAAAATATAATTTAAGAGGGTATTATATATATTAAGAGGAAAAGTAGTTAAAGTAAATAAATATAAGAATAAACCGCCGTTAATTAAATTAATCCTTCCTATATTTCTAAACTATTAGATATTTAGGTTTAAATAAAAGCTAGGAAATCTATTACCCCTCTATATACTTTTTTATATAATAATACTTGTTTTCTATATAATAATACTTGCTATAATACGTTATTATCGCTTATAATTCTAATCCTCTACTCTATTATATTTGGGAATAATAATAAAAAACCGAGTATTATATCTAGCCTAGATATTCTTTAAATATTTTTTAAACTTAACCTAGATTCTATTTAATCCCTAAACTCGTTATTAAGGACTTATATTTTTAATATTTTAATTATATCTACTACTATTTAATACGGTATTTAACTATATATTCCTTAGTTTTTTTTCGGATTTATAATCGATATAGGACCCTAGAAGTTAAGGATTATTAACGAAGACTTTTAGAATAATAACGGAAAAGGAATATTAATTTACGAAAATATTATTTAGTATACCTATAACTTTTATAAAGAAAAAAGAAATATCGTTTTTTTAATTATTAAAGAATATACTACCCTCGATTTAAAGATATAGATATATAGATTATATTATTAATTAAAAGTAAAAGGTACTAGTGATCTTTAATTCTAAGGATAATAAAAGGGAAGATAACGACGGCGCGAATAATATTTAAAATAATATTAATATAAAACCTACCTTTCGAGCTCCTCTATTAAATAACTAATATATAATATTTTTAATATTCGAATAAAGTAGTTATTAATAATAAGATACTATTTATATCTTAGAGTAGGTAAATAATAACGGCGGCTTTATTATTAATAAAACTCTTAAACTCTTTAGACTCTTTATATTTTAATTTTATTTATATTAAAACCGACGATATCTTTATTAAACCTCTTTATAAACTTATAATATATATATTTATTTTTAACTCTTTTATTTCCCCCCCGCGGTTAATACTAAAAAAATCTATAATTAATATCTATATTATAGGTATCGGAGTAGATAATTAGAGATTATTACTAATTAAAGTCGTCCGGCCCTTATAAGCCACGATTATAAACGATATAAATAATAATTCTTTATTAACCGAGCGAGTATTATTATCGTCGCCGCCGCTTTTATTTTTATTTTATTTATTATTATCCTCGCCTCTATTTATACCCTCTTTTTAATTATTATTATCTTTATTATTTTAAGAGTTATCGCTAGTATAGCCCCCGCCTAAACTTTAAATTATATCGCCGCTTTAAGTTATAAAAGTATAGGAGAGGGTTTATCCTCCTAGTTATTTTAAAATAAACGGAATATTTTACCGATAATTAACGACCGCGAGTTAATTATTATTATTATAGAGAAAGGTCTCTAGAGGCTAAATATACGAATTTAATATAAATATAACGATATAGCTCTTATATCGACCGGTATAATTAAATAGCGTAAAAGCCTATCTAGTAGTATAGACGGAAGAAAAGTATAAATTTAAGATATTATTACTATTTATATTTATACTCTCGATTACGTTAAATTTAATTATTTAAAAGATTACTAGTTCTTTATTTAACGTTACTAGCGTAATAGTATAAGGAAAATTATATATTTTAAAATAACGCGTAGTTTTATTATTAATAACCTTTCGTTAATTAATCGGGATAAATTAAATCGGAGTTAATATAATTTTAATTCGGGCTATAAAACTATTAAAGGAAATCGAATATTATTAAATATACTAACTATAAATTATAATTATATACTCGTAAAGAAATATAACGAGCCTAGTTATATTATTAATAATACTCTTAATATTTAATAATTTCGTATTAAATATTATACTACCTCGAACTTTCTCTAAGAATTTTATTATAATAGTATCGGAGAGGAGACTTAAAATATAGATAATATAATAAATATTATAATTATCATTATTAGGGGTAAAGTATACTTTATATTTAAAGAAATTAAGGAATTATAAATTCTTTATTTTAATTTCTCGCCGGTTAATTTTTATAATTTAATAATATTTCTTAAGGTCGAAGAACTCTATACTTCTCCCTAAAATAACGTGGCTTAATAGGACTAGTATATCGGTAGTCTTCTTTAAAGCCTTAAAGATTATTCCCGCTTTTTTAATAATATCTATTAGAGGTAGTAGATAATTTAATATCTTTATTACTTTTAGTACTTTATCCACGTTCTATCTTTAAGATAATAAACTTATATTATTTACCTCGGCGTTAAATATAGCCTCTTTCTATATATTAACGGTAATAACTTTATCCTACTTACTAAACGAAAAAGATATCGACGCCGAGACTAATTTATTAGGCGATAACGAATACTACTCCGAAGAGTTATTAAATTCTAGAGAAGATATATAGATATTCTTAATAATTAATACTATTATTATCTTAATTATTTTAGTAGCCTTATCTAACTTCTTACTACTACTATTATTAATAAAGTAACGAATATAGGCCGAGTCCTCTATAGAGTCTAATAAGAATAAATTAATTAAATTTAATACTAGTTAAATACTCTCTAGTAGTCCTTTAAAGTTAAATAAGTCATTATAATTATTATCGAGTAAAGTTATATTCTTCTCCGAATATTTCGTCCCTCTAACGTCTTCCCTAGAAGCCGAAAAATTAATTAAATCTTTTATTTTAATTATTACCGTCTCTAGTACTTTATTATAATTAGGGCCGCGGACGGCGAATAATCTATTATTATTAAATATAATTTTAGTTATCGAGAGCGCGAAAATAATATTAAAAACTTTATATAATCTACCCTTAATTTATAGGAAACTATCCTCGTCTAATAATATATAAAGGATTTAGCCTAGATTTAGCTTAAACCTAAATAAAATCTAAAGAAAATTTAAATAAAATCTAAACTAGATTTAAGGCGCTAGAAGGCTAATTTAATATTAATATATTATATATATAAATACTCTTCTTTATTACCTCTTGATATTTATTTTTATTTAAACCTATTATATAAAACCTAGAAGTCCGTTAGTTATAATATTAATTATATTATAAACTATACTCTAGGTTATTTCTAGTATAATTTAATAACTATATTACGTAAAATTATAGTAGTATAGGCGGTTAATATATAGGTTTAAATATTAAGTATTAGTCGTCCTTTTAAAGACGACTTTTTTAAATATACTCGTATATAATAACCTAAAGACCTCTTTATTTATCGTTTTATCCTTTTAATAATTTTATCTAAATATCGCCTAATATTTATAATATATTAGGCTAGATCTAACTTAATTTATTATAAAATTTATTATACTTTACTATAATTAATTATTTAAATTACGCGAATTATTATACCCTCTTTACTCTATAATCATTATTAAATTTATTTATTTATTACTATTATCGCGCCACGGCCCCGGCGCGTATTATTTAAATATAATAAAAAGCCATTTAAAGTTAACTAGATTATCCGGGATATTAGAAGAATATTTATATTAATTTATTATACGAATATTAACGATATACTATTATAAGCTAAAAAACTTATTAATAAATATCGTTATCTAAGAAATATATTCAAATATTAACGAAATTATAAAGACGCGTTTAGAGTAGAAAGAACCTAATAAAATAAATATTTAATATTTAATTTTAAAGAATAAATCGAGGTCTAAAATTATCTAGGCTTCGGCGAATAAATATATATTAATATTATTATATACTAGAGGGACTCTAGTTAGATAATTAAAATTAAAAATAACTTTAATAATATATTATTTCTTAATTTATAAAGTTAAATAATAATAATAACTAGCTCGAACGATACTCTTCTTAAATAAAAAATAATACCGTTTATAATATTTCCTCTTTTCGGCCTTTCTAAACTTTTAAGATCGACTATATATTAAGCTAGTTTATATCACGGAATTTTATATATAAAATCCGGTTTTTAATAATCTCCGCGTATTTACTAGACGAAGAATTTAATATAATTTATTTACGATTCGCGTTATTTTAGAGATATTAGATAATTTACTATTTTATAACGGACTAAATACTCGATTATCTCTTTTATATAACGGAGGAGGACGTGTATTATATAAATATCTTAGAAGATAAGGACCTATAGAATAATATTTAATATTTCTAGGATTAAAGTATAAACTTAATAAAAAATAAATTTATTATAAATAATAATTTTAATTAATTATATTCTTTATCCTCTAATATAAATCTAATTTAAAAGATAGATTTATCTTTATTAAAATTTAAAATTTATTTCTTTCCTCCTCCGTTCTTCCCTTTTCTAGGTATTTAGTATATTATAAATAAAAACCTACTATCGCGCCTAAAAGAGCTCGAAAAAAAGGAGTTATTATAAAAATTAATACCGAAAATATATACGTATCTACCTACTACTTCTCGTTTTTTTTACTTCGAGATTAACCTCTCTTCTCTATAATTTTAAAATATCGTTTTTCTTTTAATACGTTTTATTAAAATTTAATTTATTTATTAATAATAAAAAAGCTAAAGAGCCGGACGAAGCTTTTAGACTCTAATAATAATAAAGACGATCTATTATTATTATTATAAAAATAACCTCCGAAGAAGTTTTTATTTAAAAAGCCTCGCGAATCCCCCGAGTCTTTAAAGAAGTCCTCCGAGTAAAAAAGATAACTTCGTATTTAAAGAATCCTCCGAACTAGTTATTAATAATAATAAAAATAATAATAAGATTAGAGAAGAGAAGGTAGAGTTAACTATAATATATAAATAATAATTAGTCGATATCTTCTTTAATAATATTATATTTATTAACTATTTTCCTAATTTTAAAAAACTTAGTAATAACTATTTATACGAATATATTTACGATAGTATATAGGAACGCGCTATTATATTCGCGAAAATCGTTTATTTTAATAATTCTCGCGGTTATAATATAATAACGATTCTTAGAATACTAAAATCAAGCTATTACTAATAGTAGTTTTATATATTTATAATTATATTAAATAATAAAGAAGATTTAGGATATTATAATATTCTTCTAGACTATATAAATAGATATAGAAAATATAAAATCTATAATTTTATCTATTAAACTCTTTAATTAATTCTAATTATATAAAGACCTATAAAGTTATAGGCGCTATTATATTCTATCGCTATTTATACTAAAAATAGATAAAGATTTAACGTAAATAGAAGGAGTAATTAATAAAATCTTAATATTATTATAAAAATACTCCTACGGGCTCTAAATATCCTATGAATTAATAATTCTACGAATATTTATATTTACCGGGCTTAAAGGTTATTTATATTATATTAATTAACGAGTTTAAACTATTCTTTATCCCGCTACCCGATCTCGGTATTTAAATTAATAAATTAAAATCGGTAATCGACCTTAAAGACCTAAAGATATAATTTATAATTATTAATATAATAATAGAAATACGGTTATACTATAAATAAAAGGGCGCCGAAGAATTTAATAACTATATATAATAAAAAGAACCTTAAGGTAATATAATTTAAAAGTATAAAAATATTAACTTTATATAATATAATTCCCCGAGCGTAGTAAATATATCGTTATATATAATTATTATATAGTAGATATAGTTAGCCTCTAATAAAGTTTTTAATAAAGAATATAAATATCTCTATATAAAATAAACGAAAAAAGAGATTATAGAGGAAGTAATCTATTATTTTTAATATAACTTCGTGATCGTAGGCGAATATAATAAGGTAAGAAATTTAAATAAAAGTCTATATTATTCTTTTTAGAAGATAAAGAAGACTCGCTCTAAATATAATTTCTATTTTATAATTATATTTAGAACGATTATTAATTAAAATTAAAAGAATATTATAGCCCCTCGGACTATTATAGAAGATATTTACTAAAATAATTATTAATTCGGTTATTAACGCTTCGGACCTATTAACCTAGAAAAGTCTATAAATATTATTACTCGATATATAAGAAAACTAGAGTATAAGAGAGATTTATTAAGGTAATAAATATCTTTATTAATATACTCCTTTATACCTCGATACTACGATATAAAAAGAGTAATTAAATTAAATATATTTTATAATATTTAAAAAGTTTTATTAAAAAGACTTTACGATTATTTACCTACTAGGACTCTAGCCGCGATTTAGGTCTATTATTATTAATTAAAAAACTATTATATTAAAAAGACTCTAATAATAATAAAACTACTAAAGGAATATTAAAACTATAATACCTCTTTCCTATATTAATATCCTTAATATTTAATTTTGGTTTATTCTAATATAGTACCTATTATATTATAGGTTCTCCGATTATATAAATTTCTACCTACCCTCGTTATCTCCTTTTAAACTCTTAGTAAGAGATAAATTAATAATATAACCGCGGCCTCTAGTATAAATAAAAATAATAATTAAATATAAGAAAATTATATCCTAGGTAGAGATTATATAATATTTGAAAAAATATCCCCTAAATTTAAAATTATCGCCTTTATTTTTAAGAAATATAAAGGGGTAAATATATTAATTATATCTTTATTTATTAAGATAGTTCTAATAATAGAACGGGTAAATCTTTCTTTTCTTTAAAATCTCTAGTATAGAAGAGCCTAAACTCGCTTTTTCTAATATATTAAATATAGCGTTCTCTTTTCTAAATATAATATTTAATATTAACTTTTCTTTATTATAGTATATCCGAGAGGAGTTTAAACCTAAAATACGAATATTCTTCGGGACCGATAAGGCGAGGGTCGTAATTATATATATATTAATATAAAAGGCTAATTATAATCGTAAGTTAATAAAGAATAATATACCTAATTTTTTAATTAGATTTACGCGGTAAATAGGCGTAGATTTAAATTTTATATATATAATTATAATTATCCTATAAGCCTCTTTACTCTATCGGGTTATATAAATAAATATTAAAATTATAAATACGGCGAATACGGAGGGTATAAAAAGCGTTAACGGAGATAATAATTCTAGATATAATAATAGTATTTAGAATATTAATAATACTACGGCTAGTAATAATATTAGAGAAGGTATAAAGGCGATTTAAGAAAATAATATATATATTAAATAAAAGCGCGGTTAGAGTAATTACGGATATAGTATTTAATTATTTTAGTAAAGTGTTTTTATATTTTTAAGCCGCTAGATATTTAGGTTTAAATAGAAACTAGGAAACCTATTACCCCTCTACGCGCTTTTCTATATAATAATATTTATTTTCTATATAATAATATTTACTATAGTATATTATTATTGTTTATAATTCTAATCCTCTACTTTATTATATTTAGGAATAATAATAAAAAACCGAGTATTATATCTAACTTAGATTTAGGCCTAGATTTAGCCTAGATATTTTTTAAATTTAATTTAGATTTTATTTAATCCTTAAACTCGCTACTAAAGGCCTATATTTTGAATATCTTAATTATATTTATCGTTATTTAACGCGGTATCTAACTATATATTCTTTAACCTCTTTTTAAATTTACGATCGATATAGGGCCTCGGGAATGAAAGGCTATTAATAAAGACCTTTAAAATAATAACGAAAAAAGAATATTAATTTACGAATATATTATCGAATATATTTATAATATTTATAAGGAAGTTAGAGATATTATTTAAATCTAGGCCTAGATCTAGTTTAAATCTAGCCTAGATCTAATCTAGATCTAAAGAAATATACTTTTAATATTTTAATTATCTCTACTACTATCTATATAGTAATACGTTATTATTTATTTAATTTAGATATAGCTGAGATAAGTTAGATTTAATTATATTTTACTACGTTATATTTCGCTTATTAATAACCTACGAAATATATAAAATACGTATTTTATACCGATTAAATCGCGATTTTATAGAATTATTTTTCCGGATTTACCGATAAATTAACTAGTCCTTTACTTTTCCTAATCGAAAATAATCCGATTTTAATATAGTTTAGTTTTTTACTCGGTTTTTTACTCTTTATATTTTTTATTAAAAAGTATACTTTATCCCCCTCTTTTAATTAAAGATATTTTTTTTCGATATTCGTCGACTCTCGCTTTAGTTTAAGTATTCGTCGATTTAATTTAGGCCTATATTTCTTTATATAACGTCTTTATATTAATTATATAAATTAACGCCTTTTATATACCTAGTTCTTATCTGGGTTTAAGAAATATATTAATATATTTATTATAATTCGTAAAGAACGGTATAAACTTCGTTATATTAAATTACGTATTATTAAATACTAGTTAAATTATAAGTAAAAGTCTTACCTAATCGTTTTATTTCTTATTAACGTAGTATCGTAAATATATCTTTATTATTTAGTTTATTCGTTTCGTTTATCTATTAATTTATGAGTAATACGTAATTAATATTCGTAATTTGATTTCAATAGTATTAATTAGTATTTTTTAATAATTAAAAGTAAACTACTTATCTCTATTAAAAGTAATTAATTTAGGAATATTATAATCTCGAATTAATTAATCGAGTAATATAAAGGTAATTTATTCTACTTTATAAATCTCTTTAATTAATATTATTATAGTATATTTATTAAGTTTATTATAGATAATTATTATAAAGTTAAAGGCCTCTACTATAATAAGGTCTTTTAATCTTAGTAATTTAATAACGAAGGATATAATAACGTCGTCCTATAGTATTTCTAGTATTAGGGCGAATTGGATTTAACCGTATTTAATATACCTTATAAACTTATTCTACTAGTATTCGATATATTCTTTAATATATCTTTCGACGTATAACTATAGTCTTAGCGCGTTATATTTTTTATAGACTAGTTTTATAATTTTAATAACTCTAGGGTATTCTTAAACTAGGTTATTATAATAATCGTGGATAATTTTCTTAATATATTCTTTAGGAAGATAAATTTTCCCGTTATATTCTAATAGTTTAGTTTATAGTTATTAACTTCTTAATATCCTAGTTAAAATATTATTTTTATATTCCTTTCGAATTTTGTTAATAATTCTAGGAATAGAAATATATAGCGTCGCTACTAGTTATTATACTAGGACTAGCGATTTATCTTATTATTATATAAGAATTAATTATATTCTTATATTCTTATCTTTTATATAATCCTCTCGTTTATTAAATATATCGGCGCGACTATTATCTTTTCCTAGGGTATATAAAATCTTGAATTTATATTATTTTAATAACTCCGATTATTTAATTTATTTTTTATTCAATTATTTTATAATTATAAAGTTAAGAAGATTCTTATAGTTTATAAAAATAGTAAAGTTTAAATAACTTTTTATATATACTCTTTATTATTTTAATATTAATACTACTACTAGTAATTCTTTCTTATAAATATTATAATTCTACTCTATTAATAATATCTTTCGTAAATAATATACGATAGGGTATTACTTGTTATCTTTTTATTAGAGGATATAAGTTTTTATTATAAAGTTTAAAGCGTCGGTCTCGATTCGAGTTAATTTATTACTTCGAAAGGAATATAGTACCGGCGGCTTCTCGTAGGCCTTTTTAAATACTTTAAAAAATTATTATTATTCTTTCCTTTATTAGAAAATAATGTTTTTCTTTATAATATCCGTTAATAATAAAGTCTTTTTAGAGTAATCTTTAATGAATCTTTTATTAAAATTTATAAATCCTAAAAAACTTTATATTATCTTAATATTATATAATATAAGTTATTCCTTAATACTTTTAATCTTTTTAGGGTTTATATAAATACCTTTAATATTAATTATAAATTTAAAGAATTCGACCGATTTTTTATAAAACTCGTATTTCTTTAATTTAAAAAGAAGTCTAGTTAATAATAAATAAATTAGGACGTTTTATATATATTAAATATATTCTTCCTTATTAGTAGAGTAGATTAAAATATTATCGAGGTATATAATTACCGTTATATCTAAGTATATTTATATAATATTATTAATTAATATTTAGTAAATTATTAATACGTTAGTAAATCCGAAGAGTATTATTAAATATTCGTAATAATTATATCTAGTTTTAAAGGTAGTTTTTTATTCCTCGCCTTCTTTTATTCGAATTAGATTATACGCGCCTCGAAGATCTAATTATATAAAGATTTTTATTATTATAAACTGATCCTATAACTCGCCGATATTTAGTAGAGAGTACTGATTCTTTACCGTAATATTATTTAATTTTCGGTAGTTTATATATAATTATAAACTTCTATCTTTCTTTATTATAAAAAAGATTAGATAATTTATTAATAATTTAGATTCTCGAATAAATTCTTTTTTAAAGTTCTCGTCGATATACCTACGAAATACTCCGAGTTCTTTTTCTAATAAAATGTAAATAGGTCTAAATATCGGTTATTTACTTAATTCGAGTTTGATTTTATAATTTTATAACTAATATTTAGGTAATACTTTTATAGTTATCTCTTTTTAAAAAAGATACTTTTATTATTAATACTCTTTAGAGATATTAGGAGGTTCGTTTTTATTTTTAAAAACTTTAATTTATTCGCTTTACTAACTTCTTTAATTAATATATATCGAATCGGATCCTTATACGAGGTTATTTTTATTCGAAGATAAAGTATTATAAACTTCGACTAGGTTATAGTTCGATTTTTTATTTATAACTATCCTTTATAAATATATAGATATTATATTAATAATATACGAAAATATACGAAAATATAAATACTCCTTTCTTTTAATCGATTATTAGATTATATTTCTTTAATTAAGGTATTCCTAGAATAATATAATAAATAAATTTTTTTATTATATCGAAAGTAATTTCTTTATAATAGTATTAAATAATAACTAGTAACGGGAATATTTTCTTATTTACTCTCTTTATTAATAGTTTTAACCCGTCGGTTAATTAAAGTTTATATTATTTCTTTTTTCCCGAGTTAGTAAATTAGTTATTTAAATTATTATTCGAGATATAAAATTACTAGTTACTTTTAAGTTTATTATTATAATAATATTATATCCGTTAACTTTTACTAGTATTTATATATATCTATATTATATTAGAATATATTAAGTTTTCCGCTAAGTTATTATTAATAATTAGTTATAATTTGTCGCTAAGATAGTTCCTTACGTAATTTTATTTCCTAAATCCTAGTTAATAATATACTTCTAAATAGTCTTATTATTACTCGATATTATACTTTTAAATATATTTATTATTACTCTATACTATGCTCCTAAATTACTTTATAACTACTTTATAGTATACCTTTAAATGACTTTATTATTACTCTATAGTATAGCCCTAAATAGTTTTATTATTATTTTATAGTATATTTCTAAATGACCCTATTATTACTCTATAATATATACTCTTAAATAACTTTATTACTACCCTATATTATACCTCTAAATAATTTTATTACTATTTTATAGTATACCTCTAAATGGCCCTATTATTACCTCATAGTATATACTCCTAAATAACTTTATTACTATTTTATAGTATACCTCTAAATGGCCCTATTATTACCTCATAGTATATACTCTTAAATGGTTTTATTATTACCTTATAGTATACCCCCAAATAACCTCATTATTACCCTATAGTATATACTCCGAAATACTCTATTGTTACTTTATAGTATATTTTTAAATACCCCTATTACTGCTCGATATTATATTTTTAAATAATTTTATTACTACTCTATAATTTACCTCTAAATAACTTTATTACTATTTTATAATATATACTCCTAAATAACCTTATTATTACCTTATAGTATATATTTTTTAAATAATTATATTATTACTTTATAATTAATTTTTAATTAATTTTATATATTATTAAATACCTTTATAATTATATTATAATATATCTTTAAATAACTTAATTATATTATTACTTTATAATTAATTTTTAATTAATTTTATATATTATTAAATATCTT
>JAABUS010000793.1_pt1 | contig 75983 bp, 53 predicted proteins | sample 5560161 | NCBI WGS metagenome assembly JAABUS01 (sample SAMN10711885, study PRJNA513376) | rock metagenome | isolation source: Antarctica rocks | place: Antarctica: Victoria Land, Trio Nunatak nord | collected 2016-01-04
GCTAAACTTAATCCTAAAAGTAGCTTTATAGCCCTATAGGGCAACGCTAGTAAGAATCTAATTAAAAATTCGGAATCTAGGCTAAAAATAAATTTAGTAAGATAATTATATTCTTATATAGGGGCCCTAGTCTAGATACTATAAAAAGTCAAAGTTCAAAAAAAAAAAAAAAAAAAGTTGCTAAATCGGTGCAATATCGCTACTTAATCGGTACATAATGTACTTAGAATATAGGACATGAGCAGATACGCATTTCCAGTATTTTATATAATTTCGGTATAAAATACGCAAAAATCGGGGTTTCCGGACTTACCGATATCTTATTATTAAATAGTCTATTAAATAAATAATAACGGAGTTCTTTATATACTAGTTATTCGTCGATAATATTTAATATAAATATTCGCGCTTTAAAAACTATAAAAACTATATTATTAAAGAGTATTATAAATATTTATTTAACCCGGAATCTCTAAAGAAGAGCGAGGGTACTAGGGAGTATAATAAATAAATCTATATTATTAATATTTATAAAATAAAAATAAAAATAATTAAATACTATAATTTATATAAAGATAATATAAAATCTCTTTTTTACCGCGTTTAAATTTCTCTTTATAAAATACGAGGTAGCGATCTTTATAAACGATATAATTATATTCTCGATTATATAGATTTAATTAAATTTAATTCTATCTTTAAGAGTATTATTAATATTAAAGTCGTATAGGGTTATAAGGTCTCTACGATTAAAAATAATCTAAAAAATACTAAATATATTATTAATCGCTAAGTTCTTTATAATATAAATAGTATTTATATCGACTTATTATATATTTATAATACTAGCGCTAGTTAGAAGAGGGTAAATCTTAATATTAGAATTTAAAAAAGTAGAGTTAAATAAATATAATAATAATAGGAGTATTTATATAAAAGGTAATAAATTAATAATAAAGTTATTAATATTACTACTCGTTGTAAATATAATAATAAAACGTCTTTTATTACTATTTAAATAAATCTAGATAAAAATCTTATTTTACTTTTTAATTATTATTTATATTAATAATCTTAAGACGCTTATTAACCCTAGCGCGCTATAATTACTTTATTATTATAGATTCTATTTATTAAATAAATAAACTAAGCTAGTTTTTATTTATTATTATAATCCGCGATAAAGGTAACTCCTAAATCCTATATATTAACTTTTTAAATAAATATAAAAACGATAATATTATAACTACTACTCTAAAATAAATTAAAGAATAATATCGTCTTTATAAATACTAGAATCTATGTTATTTTATTACCGACGACTCGGTAACTAAATAACGCGTAGTTAAATTTATTTTTCGGGGTTTTATTAATAACGAGACGGAGATAAATTATTTCCTTTATTATATTTATTTAAAATATACTCTTCGGCGAAAGTTAAACCCTAAAAAATACTTTACTAACTTCGGTTACTTTTATAAAATTTTATATATACGTTATATTAAGGCTAGTTGCGAAAACGGGATTAGAATAACTCTTCGCGCTACGTTATTAAAAAAATAAAAATATATCGAGAGAGAATAATAGGATATATATAAAATATAAATATATTACGCCCGCTAGTACTCCTACCTTCTCCTATAGTATATATCGACGAATAATATTAAATTATAGTATAGCTCTTTTAAGAAATATATTAAAAATAATTAATTTAAATTTAAATTTACTAGAACTATAAATTACGTCGATATTATTATTTAATAATAGGTAACGCGTACGTAGAGCCGATTTACTAAAATATATATATATAAAAATATTAAATATTAGGAATATCCTTAATTAAAGTAATTTACCGGCCCTATTTAAAAGTTATTTATCGAATAACTTCGGCGAGCCAAAATTATAATTCGATAAAATAATAATATTTAGAGTAAACTCGACGAGGACGAGTTAATATATATATATTTATTTTATCGTTAGTATTAATTATTATATCGTTATATTTAGTAGTAGTATATTTTATTTAATATTATCCCTTTAGAGTAATAAGTAGAATAGGCGGCGATATTCGAAAAAAACGAATTTATAGTTTATAAAATAATTTATAAAGTCTTTATTCTAAAAGTCTATAACGATAATAAAGACGAGGGCGAGAGTATTATAATAAAATACTAATTTAATATATAAAAGATTCTAGATAATTTTAAAAATAAATTTTATAAATTAAAAAAAAAGTTTTAATCCTCTACCTCTTTATCGGTAAATTTTAAAAACTCCTATTAAAACTTTAATTATCGACCGCGCGGATAGGGCTAGTAATATCTTACTAGTAACTTTTACTAAAAAAAGTTATTAATAGGATACTACTAGTAGTCTTAATTTATAAATAGAACTACTAGCGTCCTATTAATAGGTTTAATAAATTAAGAGTCTAGGTAAGTAACTTTTAGTAGATTTAATAAATCGAGGGTTTAAATAATATCCTATTAATAACTCTAAATTAATTTTAGTAGGATTAATAATTTTAATAATTTATATATATTATTAATATATTAATAGTAGCTAGCCCTATTATAGGGCTGAAATAAATAAAGTTTTATAATTATCGCTATTGACGGTAGCGACCCCTAGCGACGACTACTAACGCCAGCGACCTACCGGGCCCGGAATAATAAGTTTTAGTAAAAGTTCTCGCGGGGGCGTCACCCGGGCAAATCCGGGGAGTATGCGCACATGAATACCATGCTATTTCGCATACCATGGCGCATGCCTTGGCGCATGCCATAATTGCGCATGCCATGGGGGGCTTTCGTCTGATGTTTTAGGGGCTGCTGCGGAGGGCGTACATCGCATGCCATTCAATGGCATGCGCAAGCTGCGCACGCCATTGCGCATGCCATGGGGCATACTATGGCCCATACTATGGCCCATACTATGGCGCATGCCAATACGCATGTAAATGCGCATACTATAGGGCATGTAATGGGCCTATTCGTCTGATATTTAAGTTACTGATTATTTATCGAGTTACTGAACCTACTAACAGTAAATACTATTTATTAATAGGACCCTGCCTGGACCCCTAACTTACTGATCCTACTGAACCTCGGGTCGGTAGTTAATATGGAGTTTCAGCGTAAACCCGTAGACGGCTTTCTAATAAGGCTGATAACACTTAGAGTATACTAATATTTACTTTTAAGATTTGCCGATATTAAATTAGAAATATTATAATAATATCCTAGATCCGTAATTTTACCCGTATTACTACTTTAATTAAAAGCGAAATTATCGTTATAGTTATATCGGAGCTAGCGGCGGAAATCGCGATTAAATTAATATAAATCGCGCCTTTATTATTTTTACTATTTTTATTATCTTTATTATCTTTACCGCCCCTAACGGAAATTATTAAAGAAGAGGACTATATATAAAAGTAGAATACTTATAACGATTTTTTAATTAAACGGGAGTAGGCGGAGGGTAAAGATTATATATAATCTCCGCTAGTTAAAGACTACGCCGACTAGTTATTTTAATATAAAGATATTAACGGCGATAAATACCGGGATATTAAAAACGACGATAATATAATTTAATAAAAGAGTAAAGAGCGGGGACTATAAAAGGAGTAAAAAGTAAAAATTATAAAAAAAGTAAATAAATAATAAAATAAATAATAAAGGCGTTAGGCCTAGGATTAGGCGGTAACTATATATAAATAATAACGAAAATAATATTCTAGAGCCTATATTTTATTTTAATTTTAACTTTTAATTAAACTTTTACCCTATAACGGATTTACCCCCTAGCGACGCGTAAACTCTATAGCGACGCGCATGCTCCATAATAACGTATCTCCGGCTGTTACTATAGGCGACGCGTACTAATATCGGGAGATGCCTAGCCTGGAAGCATGCAGTAGCTTCCTAACAGGCCCCCCCTATTTCGCTCGAGGATAAAAACGACACGTTTTTTCTTCTCCGCCTTTGCACACAGTCATCCTCCTGCCATGCAACCCCAATCATGCGCCTGATTTTCGACCTTCTGCACCATGCCCTGGCCAACAACCCGCCCTCAACCCCCCTTTACACTGCCCTTGACGTGTGATATTCCCAGCGTCCTCTCTCAAATCGTCAACCTTCGGAGGGCTACCTTCATGATGTTTGCCGCTGGGGTTGCGGCACAGTGACTATTTGTTATTCTCTCCGCAGAGCATCACACTATTGGGCTGCTCCGCAATCAATAGAGATCCTATCCAATTGTACAAATTATCAGGGATCTCGCACGAGTGGAAATCCGTGAATGAGGTGGATGATACCAAGCCAAAGATTATGGCATCATCTGGATTTGTGCCTGCAATTAAGCCTCCCCAAGGCCAACTACCCAACTTGGTTGATCCGATATCTCTCAAGAATTGGAATACGGTGTGCGTGTCTGTGTGTCTGTCTATCAGTACCATTGTTTTTGCTCTCAGAACATATGTCAGGATCTATATCAAAAGACAATGGATCCTTGAGGACTGTGAGTGCTCCTCGCAATCTACCGGTCAGCCGCTAAGAACATATAGACGTATGTTGCTTGTCTTGGGTAAGTTTGATGAGTTTTTGCTGCCATGAATAATGCTTCGAGGACCTGTTCTAATCTGGCGCAGATTGGTTTAGTCATATTCTGCACCTTCATGACAATCACTGCGGATAAGCATGGCGGTGTTCACGAGTGGAACTTGTCAAAAACGCAGGTGCAGAAGGTGCTTTTTGTGAGTGGATCTTGACCTTCACCTTACTGACCTCTTGGGAATGCTGAAATCTTTTCAGTGGTTCAATGCGACAACGGTGGAGTATGCGCCGGCAATGCTGTGTACGAAAATCGCAATACTCCTCCTCTATCGCCGTGTCTTTTCACCACTGCGTCAGAGTAACTTCGATCTCACCCTCCGTATTTTTATGGCCGTACTCTGCTTATTCTACACTGCGACTTTCTTCGTCAAAATCTGGACGTGCGTTCCAAGGGTGAGGATTTGGGACAAATCTATTCCGGGAAAGTGCCTTGATGCCCCCGCGGTACTAAATACAAACGGAATATGGAACCTTGTAACCGATATCATCATTCTTCTTATACCAATGAGAGCTGTCTGGAATTTACAATTAGATACAAAGAGAAAGATTGGAATTACCCTAGTATTTACATTAGGGTGTCTGTACGTCTACCTACCTAATCCTAAATACCATCCTTCCCTGAAGACTTCAAAATCCATATCACCTCATCCACATCACCCCAAGGCCCAACAGATCCGCTAACACTGTGCAGTGCGCCAGTATTCAGTCTTATCGGGACCATAGTCCGTATAAGAGTCAGCGCAAGTCCAGACACAACCTGGCACCAACCCATGATCCAAATGTGGGCGTAAGTCCCCCGAACCCCCCAACACCAAATCCCTAACCCTAACAATACCTCCCAGCGCCGCTGAAATCACCACCGGCCTCATCTGCGTCTGCGCTCCAACCCTCGCCGCCCTAGCCCATAGGCGCCACCTCAAACCCGCCGTCAACCTCACAAACACTCGATCAAACAATCACTACGGGCAATTATCCCGGCAACACAGATCCATGAGCCAAGACCAAGTTAGTCTGTTCGACCGCACCGATCTTGAACTACGAGGCCACCCCACTTTCAAAACTACGCGCTTTCAGAGCTCACCCATTGGTGTTATAACGGGCATTGAGGGGGGATCTAAAAGACCGTTTGAAAAGGTGGAGAAGTATCATGGGGTGGGCGATGATAGGAGTGGAAGTGAAGGGGAGGAGAGGGAGGAGAGGAGGGTGCCGGGGGGGATATTGACGACTGTGAGGATAGAGCAGAGTTATGTTTGAGATGAACGGATGGATGAATGGTTGGTTTTAGAAATTGACGTTGGTGGTGGAGAGGAGATAGTTTAGGATAGGATAATTGGTGCACATGATGTTTCAGTACTCCTGGATGAGTTTCATGACGTCGATGCCTAGGCTTAGGAGGCCGGCGAGACCTGTAGCCATAGAAAATGTATCGGCCATTGCGCCAGAGGTATAGCTGCCTGGCGTTGGTGTGGATCTGTAGCGATGGGATGATAGGGATGTACGGCGTTTCTTACGATAGTGGAGGGCAGAGCCTCATGTCTGTTGCCATGTAGAATAGGACGAGACGTGCTGCACAGCCTGATTACTACAAACCCACTTCCTCCATGGCATTCAATCGAAGTTGCTCAGCCATTATCGATTGTTACCTTTGCAAAAGATGGCGGCAATGGAAGCTTCAATCAACGTGAAAGATGGAGGGTTTACCTGGGAGGTGGACTGTAATGCGCAAGGCTACGAAAGACAGCCTGGTCTGAAAGGAAGGCGCCTCCACCACCTGCACAAGGCTGTGCTCTAATGAGAAGGCTATGCCCACCTTACGCCTATCGTGCAGACATGCAGATGCCCAGTCAATCATCATTGGCTGATGCTGAAGCTAGTTTCGCTTCGACAATCGCACTCTTAGACTGATGTGTCTCTTGTTTGGTGCCTAGAGTAGCCGTCGCGTAGATTTTCTCGAGCTAAATGAGGGAGAATGGCTTGATAGTAGCTGCGTCCCGTCCCAGAGCCGCTGAATCTGGTGCCAAAGCTTGCCATGAGATGGACCGTTGCTCCTCGGAATAATCAACTCGAAGTTTGGAAGACCGGGTTTGAACCTTTGAGAGGACGAGTGTTGGCGAATCTCGTTGCAACCTGTTAAAGCGCCGTGCCCGAGGGCCGCAGACAGTCCCCTAATCACCAAAGCCAAACCCGGCCACACAAATCGCGCGACCAGTCTTAATGTAGGGTGAGGTTAAGGCAGAAATTCAACATGTTAGCATATATAGTCTACTTGTTAAATCATGAGTTTACATAATTTCCCCTCTCGATACAGAAAATCAGACCATAATCCAGCTTATTAGGCAAGACTTTTCCTGTCTTCTCAGCTTCTTATAATAGTTCGCTTGTATACGCATCGCTCTTAGCCCAAGGAATCGGACCGCCTGTGAGCTCCATATGCACGAGTTTGCATTCAATCATGCAAAACTGATCCTCCAATCTCTGGCTATGCTGACCCCCGGGTTCCTAACAACAGCCCACGCAGCTCTCTTCCCATCAGTGGGGTGGAAAAGCAGCTCTGGTTCAACAGCCTTCGAGTCCTGCTCTGCCGTTACATGCCTCTTGTCCGCCCAGTGATTGGGCGCACCGATCACGATGACTTTCTCCACCCTGACTGCTTCCATGCTTTTGCGATAAGACTTGGTCATGGGACCCGTGGTGGCCATGTCTCGGGACGTCAGGGTCAAGGTCTCCTTGTCGAAGACGAAGTTGACGAATATCTGAGCCCCAGACTCGTAGTCGAATGTCTCGCCATCATCTATGTAGAGCGAGCCTTGTGCATTACCAGACTTGCCAAGTACGACTACCAGTGTGATTGGATCATATTGCATCAAGCGGCTGGACCGCCTAGGTCTGTCCTTTCTGGGTATGATGTGGCCACCACGTGCAAACAAGGGGATCCTATCAAGAGGTGCTTCGACGGTCTGGAACCCCATCCTGGAGTATACCGTGTAGTCAAAGTAGTCGTAGTATAGTTCGTCATCGGCAAAGTAAACATCTACACTCGTAGCACCTTCTTTCGTTACCGGCTTCACTAGAAGCCCAGTAGAACCAACGTAAAATTGATCATCCAAACCAAAGCCTGCCTCATCACCAGGATGTACATAAAACTGCGGACGCAGGATAGGTGTATTATTCACCGAAGCCTCATGAAATGCAGTATACCATGCAGGAAATAGCTGATAACGAAGACGGATTGCCTGGGTCATGATGCCAGTGTACGGCGGTCCAGCAACGTAAGGCTCTCGACGCCTAGTATCAATATGCGCATGAGCCCTAAAGAATGAATAAAAGGTGCCAGCTTGGAACCAACGAGTAAGAAGCTCGTTGCTAGGTGTCCCAAAAAACCCCCCGACATCCGCACCGCTGTTAGGAAAGCCCGCAATGTTAAGACTGAGAATCATTGGGAGGGATTCTTTAAGATGGCCCCATTCTGCGAGATTATCCCCAGTCCACATTGCACCAAGTCGTTGGCTACCAGCATAGAAAGATCGGGTCAGGGTAAATGGCCGCATGGGCTTTCCGGGCTTCCGATTAAGTAATGCATGATAGGTTGCGTTAACAAAGGTCATTCCGTTGATATTATGGATGTCACGATGTTCCCAATTGTCATAGTGGAGATTATCCTTAGGCATAGTCATCTCTGGCCCATTGAAAACAGAGGGCTCATTCATGTCGTTCCAAATATAGGTGTTATAGGTAGAGCCTTTCCAATAATCGACTTTGAACAGCGTTGCCCACCAAGCACGGGCAGTGGGGGAGAAGCAATCAATCCAGTGTGATGACCCTGGCCAACACCATCCTTCGTAGGTCTCCCCGTCTTTATTCTTTATCGTGAGATCCCTCTTTTTGAGCTCATCAACAACGGGATAATTGGGAGCATTCTTGATGTGAGGGTCTATCAGCGCGACAATTTTCCGATGCCTTTCATCGAGCTGAGACTGCATAGCCACGGGATTCTGAAACTTATCAGGATCATACGTGAAATATTTCCTGTCATCGGTATACTCAAGATCAAGCCAGATCACGTCGTAGGGTATGCCAAATCTATCAAACTTGGCGTCGACTTCTTTAACTTCCTCGTCGGACATGTAGTTCCATCGACACTGATGATAGCCAACGGAAAATTGTTGAGGCAATTGCGTTTTCCCCGTCAAGTCGCCCAAGGCTTTCATGAGATCTTGAGGCTTTGGTCCTAGGAACACAAAGATGTCGAGAATGCCAGACTCTGATACCCAATGTGTGTTCGTGTCAAGCTTAGGTCCGTTCCGTTTTGTTTTGGTGATATCAACCCACGTTTCTGCCGCGTTCAGCCACAGGACGCCCACCGATGAATCCTGTCGATGGGCCTGCATGAAAGGTATGGATCCGTAAAGTGTCATGGGACTATTCAATTCATATTCAAAAACATCACTGTTGTACATGCGGTATGGATCGGTGAAGGCATCGTGGCTACCGCCACTAATTTCGAACGTTAGCCCGCTTTGACAACCAGGATGTTGGATCATACCGAGTTTGACGTAAAGATAGCGGACCTGTATGCTCAGGAATCCCAAAAACATGTTCGTACCCTGGGAACGAAATGTCCAGCCCGATGCTCTCGGGGCCTTTCGGTTTTGTATCGGTATTGCCGCCGAACGACTCTTCCCACCATGTGGACTGGTCCTCGGCAGCAGCTTCTTGAATTTCGGCATCTTCAGTCTTAGGTTCAATCTTAGGTCTCCATTGTTCGACGTTGAGAAATCCACGATGATTGAACACGACTTGTATTTTGCTGTCCCTCTCGAACGCTATGCTGAAAGGGTCATGACGAATGATAGCGGCACTGTCCTGCTTGTCTCCATATTGTACAGTTGTGACACCCTCCTCGCTCTTGTCCTTCAGCTCAGCGGAGGAATCAACTTGCAGACCACCCACCAGCGCCCATGCAGGCGATTCGTTGTAGCGTTCTTTCCGAGCTTTACTGCCATGACGAAGCTCAATGTCACCTAAACGACGCCGCTCTTCGTCTAGTGTCACTCGAGCAAGACCTGAGGTAAGGAAGGTAATATCCAGAGGTAGCTGTACTATTGCTCCATCCGCGATTGTTTTCACAACGGTGGCTCGGAACTGACCATTGGCAAAGGTAGCGGACTCCGGATCGATTTGATACAGAGACGGCGAGGAAGAGGCGACTGCAGCATCAGCAAAGGCTCTATTACGTCTGCAGAATCCCGATTGATCGCAGGTCTTGAATGTCTCATGCTTGACGGCTACAAAACGGCGGAGGGTTATAGGTCAATGGCTAGTTTGGTTCCCGAGCTTTAGGAGATGTTGCTTACCTGCTGAGAACCCAACTGATAGACTCAATAATAGCACCAAGAAGGCTATCCAATGCCTTGATGATGATGTTCTGGATGTAAAAGCCATTCCGAGAAGACCCAACGCGTAAAGGGGCCATTGGCAAAGCGCCAGTGGCAGGTCTGCACTGTTCGAAGCTAACCCCGTATCGAAACGCGTGTAATAAATTACAGTCGTAAACGCCAAGATTCTCCTAGCCCACGGAGCGTGGCCGACTTCCTCTTCCTCGATCCACCGATCCTCCACTGATCACCAAATAAGCCAGATCAGTCTGATCGGCCTCGAATTGCATTTAGCCAAAGACATTTAGCAGCATTTTGCTATCCCCATGTCGTCTCTGACAGCTATTTAGCTTGACGCCATCAACAGAAACTACACCACAAGCGTAGAGTTCAACATGTTGAGATTGGTGCGGACGTGTTGCGAGCTCCGGACACCACCGAGTTTGCTTCGTACCAGAGGTGCGACATGGGTCGATGGCTGGCCAAAGAGCAATATCAGATCTATCGGCGTGGACTTTCCCGACCTCATGACCGAGGGGCGCCGGCACAACAACCATTCGATTTTGAGTCTGAGCCTTTATTGTCCTCCACCCATTATAGAATACATTCACCCGCTATGTTTAAGCCAGTCTGAGCCAGACTTTCCAGTACTCGGGTCTAGAGACTCTCTGCCCCTAGATCGTGCGCTTGATTGTGCCAAATTTGCTTCTGCATATTTTTCCGTCATGGTTCTCTGTCAGCAAACATTGCTTGGCTCGAGACGCTCTCTGCAACCCACTCGCCGCCTGAATGCCAATCTCGTTTTTGTTTCCAAAGCATTTGACTGCTCAACTGAACAGATCCTGCATCGGCTCGCATACTACTGTTCCTATAGACATTGAATCATGGCACATGACACCGAGCGAGCAGATAAAGAGACTTCAAGGAAACCTTGGTTGCTGGACTTTCGATCTTCGAATGGCGTCATCCTAGCCACTGTGTGTGTGGCCATCTTTACAGTATGTGCCATTCAGCCTGGGACAACCCTCCATGCCGTTCACTCTGATTAATGTCCAAAGGATGCCTTTCTTTACGGTGTAGTAAGTAGTACCCCCATACGTATATTCATTCGGTCCTCTCAAGCTGCTGGAAACGACGATATCTGGGGAATTAGATGCTCTTGGGCCTGGGTTGTGGACAGCACATTGAAGTGAAAGAGAGTCTTACGTGAGCAGAAAGAATAATCCCGCTTATAGGTCGTTCCTGTTCTACCCTTTAGTCTTCGAGAAAGATCGGGCGTGCCGGAAGATCAAGGCGAGTATCTTACCATCGATTTGCTGCAAAGCCTGATAGCCAAATAGTGCAATGGTGGAACTCCTTGATTTTTGCAGTCTTCGGTGCTGCTATTCTTATTGGGTCTCGTGAGTACACACGACTAAAAGCTTTTGGGCAGTAGTTGACAAGTTTGCAGCAATATGCGGCTGGATTGCGGATCACACATCAAACCGATCTGTGACATTCTACACCGGCCTTATCATTCTCGCTGCGGCAACATTGCTCTTCGGACTTGCCAAAGCGAGCTGGGTTTTACTCATCAGTAGAATCTGTCAAGGCTTCTCTGCAGCTATCGTTTACACTGTAGGCCTTGCTCTCTTGGTGGACACCGTAGGACGGGACAATATCGGTCAGTGGATGGGCACAGCTTTGTCGAGCTCAAGCTTTGGCCTGATCGTGTCCCCTCTCTTGGGAGGTGTGGTGTACGCAAAAGCGGGCTACATGGCTGTCTTCGGGATGGCGATGGCTTTGATCATTGTGGACATTCTGATGCGACTGTTCATGATTGAAAAGAAGACTGCGGCGAAGTACAAGCCCTTGGAAGACGTCACACAGCAGAGCGGATTCTACGGCACCTTTACACACCCTGAAACAGCAGAGCATGAGCACTCTAACGGCTCTACGCAGCCCAAGAAACCAAACGATGATCCAGAGGAAGCTCCGCTCCTTAGCGGTGGAGGTGAAAGACCCTCGGAAAAGAAGAGCCGAATACCAACCATCATCGTGCTCCTTAGCATACCACGTCTACTCGCAGCTATTTACGGTATCTTCGTCAACGTAGCGGTCCTCGCGGCTTTTGACGGAGTTCTGCCCTTGTATGTCAAGAGAATATTCGACTGGAACTCGCTCAATGCGGGCTTGATATTCCTGTGCCTCGCCGTCCCTGCTCTCACCGGTCCCCTCGTGGGAAAACTGGTAGACAAGCTCGGACCTCGATGGATTGCGGTGGCCGGGTGCACCTTGACCGCTCCTCCTTTGATTCTTCTCCGCCTCGTGGACCATGACTCGATGGAGCAGAAGATCTTGCTTTGTGGTTTGCTTGTATGCTGCGGTCAGTATTCTTCTAATTGTTCTTCTATGCACGTGCATAGCTACTTCATCCTGCTACTTCAGGTCTCCACGCCTGTTCCATCACGCTTCTCTTCTAGTCCCCAGATCGTTATCCAATGACTGATCGTATTTCAACTTCAGGTTTCACCCTCATCCTCATCGTCTCACCGGTCGCGGCCGACCTCTCCGCCGTAGTTGAAGAAAAGGAAAAGAATGATCCTGGCATCTTTGGCCCTGGCGGCGCCTACGCCCAAGCCTTTGCCCTTTTCAACTGCTCCATGGCTGCCGCTACACTTTTCGGACCTGTTGTCGCGGGTACCTTAGTCGAACAATATGGATGGAAGGTCATGACTGCCGCGATGGGAGTGTTTGCATTTTCTGGGGCGATTCCCTCGGTAGGTTTTCAAACAGAAGTTGAATTTCCACAATGCTGACTGCGAGTGTGCAGTTCCTATTTACCGGTGGATGGTACTTTGCAAAGGCGTAGTGATGACGTTGCAACTGATCCAAACGGTGCATGGATTCATGCAACGGCGGCGAACGAAGGAATTGGAGAGTTCTCGAGGTGGGTGAGACCTTCCGACGCTCTTGACGACTGCCATCATCCTACTCTTAATGTTTACTGGTCGTCCCCGTTGGTACACCAACAGTCGATCCATCTCACGCCTATTCTCTTTTGCAATTGTACAATGCGAAGTGAGAGAAAGAAGGTGTCAGTGCGAAGGGGCTGATTAGACAAAGGGATCGCAATATAGACGGTCTTGTGGGATCAAGGTCTTGTCCAAAGCAACTCATTGATGAATCTGGATCTAGCAACGGATGCAACGACCAATGCTAATGAATCATCCTTTGAAGTTCAGCTTTCCCTTCACTCAACTTCATCTTATTTTTCTTTCTCTCTACTCTAAGCAGACTCTCGACAATTAGGCAACACAAAGCAAACCCCCTGAGTCTGACACCAAGATTCTTAGCAACTAACTCCCTTTCTGCCCCAACCCCCCAGCAGCAACCGTACACCGAACCAATGCATCCGCCACCACACCCCTCACCGCCCTCCTCTCCAACTCCAACAACCCCTGAATCGTGCTCCCTCCCGGCGTGGCCACCTTCTCCTTCAACCTCTCCGGAGACTCTCCCTCCAGCACCAACATCGCCGCCCCCTTCATCGTCTCCGCAGCCATAACCTGCGCCTCACTCCTCTTCAATCCCAACGCCACAGCGCCATCGAGTAGCCCTTCGAGGAAGAGGGCGAAGAAGGAGGGCGTGCTGCCGCAGAGGGCGGTGCAGGCGTCGAATTGGCTGGCTGGGATGTGGGTTACGCTGCCGATTGTGGTAAAGAGGTAGTTTACGAGAGCGAGGGAGGAGGCGGTGGCGGTGTGTGTTGAGGTTATGACTGTGGTGGAGGAGCGGACGAAGGAGGCGGTGTTGGGCATCGCTCGTACGATCGTCGTCTGAGCCAAAGCGTGTGTAGAGCCATTGGTTTTTGCAGCAGGCTTTGTGGGGCTTGAAGGGCTCAGCATTTCCTCGATCTGAGGTATGGTCACGCCGGCGAGGATGCTGATGAGGAGTTTACCTCGCAGTGCTTTCAAGAGCGCGGGGTCTCGGAGGCAGGATTCCAGGTCTTGAGGCTGGCAGCCTAGGAGGATGGTCGAGGCTGCTTGGACAGCGGGGACGTTTTCGTTTTGGAGGATTGTCACTGGGACTGGTTGGAGAAAGCGGGCGAGTTCGTTTTGGAGGCGTTCGGCGGAAGCGGCGGTGCGGACGCAGGCGATGAAGTGGGTGGGTTTTTGGAAGCTGGGGTCCGTGGGAGAGGAGTGGGCGTGGCCGTTGGTGCCGTCGGCTATGCCGTTCTTTTGAGGAGCTCTTGAAGGAGTTTCTTCTGCTAAACTTGCGAGGAGGCCATAGAGGATGGCTGAACCAAGGGTGCCTGGGTGGACAATCAGTTTTGGGGCAGATGTTCCAAGCAATGGCTGGTAGCATACCACAACCAAGGATTGTCAGCGTTCTCGATGGGAAGAGCTCATCTCTGTTAATGGATGCCATATTCACCGGTTGATTAGAGAAACACAGCTTAGTATTTGGCACGAAAGCGAAGACTTGGTTCATGGGCCCCCAACTGCAAAGAGAAGTGAGGGGGACTGACATGGCTCACTGGAAAGCTGAACTCGACTTTCCCATGCAGTGTTCCATCCAAAGCCATGTGCACGCCTACCCCTCTCCCTTGGCTCATGTTGCTTAAGCTACTCCTGCATGCTTCTGCAGATACGGCAGAGAGTCAAAATGCCAACATTTCGAAGCGCCTGTAGATCAAGTGAAGCCAAATCCGAGAATCTCACACGCTGTCTTTACTGCGTGGCATGCAAGTCGCAACCTGTGGTATATTGGTGATCACAATGCGTGCAAGTTCAACAACTGAAGATCAAAAGTGGAGCGCACCTAACAACATGCATGGAGATTACAAGCGAAGGTCGATCAAAAATGGAGTGCATATGCAGTCTTCATGCAGGGTAGCTCTGAAAAGAGTGCCAAAACCGAGGATTCCCTCCGCTTAAAATCCTCCAATGAACGCGAAATCTCGACTTACGACTATATGAGGATGAGACGAAAGGATTGTGATTGACAGCTAAGCATACAAGGACCTTGCTAACGACTTAACAAAACCGAGCATATCCTCCATTTGCGTGAAGCTCCAATGAACTCCATTCTCTCATTCTTACACGCTTCTGCGACACCAGCGTCGGCTAGAGGATAGTTTGAAGATGATCGTGCACTGCGTGAGTGAACCGATCTCCTCGCATCTACCATCCGATACTTCGCCAACTTAGCGGTGCATGTGCATGTGCATGTGCAGGTGGAGAACGCAAGTTCGATTCCGGCACGTCATGCTCATTGTCTTGCCACAGCATGATGGCGTGGTTCTGTTAAGCGTGTCAAGTCGGCCGGTTGAGACTGTCAAGGCAATCGTCCATTGGGGCATCGAGTTAATCGAGAGACTTTGCAAGCTCGCCTTCAATCAATTCGGTGACAGCAACATCACAATGGCTGCAAACTCAACCACAACCTTGCCAACACCGTCGACACCATCTTGTACACTAGTCCCCCAAACACCACTTCTACCTTGGATCTCAGACAATGTCCTCGCAATCATCCTCCCAACCATCGTCTACGCCATCGCTGGGGGCTTCTTTCATCTCCTCGACGTTCACGAACTCTTTACTAAACACCGGATTCACCCATCAGAAGACGAACTCAAAAGAAACCACGTCACGAAATGGCAGTGCCTTCAAACAGTCATACGATATCATGTCATCCAGATCTCGATCGGGCTGCTTTTGAACATTGGTAGCGGGCCTACGATGGTTGGAGATGAGAATTGCCAGATCCAGCAAGTGGCTGGTGTGATTAGCCATGCAAGGAACTTGGTTCCAATGGCACTGGGTGTTGTTGGGATCGATGCGAAACGTCTTGCTGTGGCCACCAAGGGCACAAGTACGGGATTGGCGCAGGTGCTTGCTGGTGATTATTTGTCTGGCGAGCGTCTCTCGCAACAAGCTGGCTTCACGGGTTTCGAGCTTTCTCTGGCCAAAATCGTGGTCTTGGTTGGGAAACCCCTTTTCCAATATCTTGTCGCTTTGACCGTCGTGGATACGTGGATATACTTCACACACAGATTCTGCCACGTCAACAAGACGTTGTACCGTACGTCCCCCAAAGCCCCCCTTAATCAAAACGAAAACTATTAATTTTTGCACAGGTCTCGTACACGCCCAACACCACCGCATCTACGTCTCCTACGCCTACGGCGCCGTATACGCCCACTGGCTCGAAACCCTCTTCCTCGACATCCTCAGCTTCGTCCTAGCGGGCGAAATCGCTCAACTCTCAGCGCGCCAGAGCATGCTTTTTGGCTCTTTCGCAACCATCAAGACGATCAGCGATCACTGCGATTATGTCTTTCCCTGGGATCCATTCAGGCTGGTGAATAATAACGGGGCAGTGTTTCATGATTTGCATCATCAGAGTTGGGGGTTGAAGGTGTGTTTTGATCGACGATCTTTGTGGTGTGTTTCTGGGGGAAGTAGGCTGACGGTGGATACAGTATAATTTCTCTACCTACACCGTCTTCTGGGATAATATCCTGGGAACCACTTGGGCCGATAAAATTGGTGCAGAGGCACGGTATCAGCGTGTGCATAAGATGACGGCTCAGCGTAGCGAAAACACTAGTAAAGATATTGCGGTGACGGACCGGCCGATGGAAAGGGCTGTGGTAGAAGGTGCGGAGATTTAGGAATGAGGCTATCAAGGCGACCATTTGCAATCCACAGTAGCCCGGGGATTGGATGGAAAGAACGTAGGTTTTAGTACGATGAGTATAGAAAATCTGACTGTCGCACTCAGAGAGAATTGTATTACATGAGTATGTATAGTGCAGAACTCAAGCGCTTAGATGATATAAATGATCGGACAAATCCAATCTTCTTACTCTGAGTATCCAGCGCGCCAGGATGGCCGTTGGCTTATTACTTATTCATCTCTTTCCACAAAACGGCGAGATCCTAATTCAGGAAGCTCGGAGCGTCTATGAGACTCGCAAATGCTCAAAATTGCACGGTATACAGTACACGAATATACCAACAACAACAATCTGGACAAGTCTCGAATGCTATCACGGACGAAGCCTTTCACTCTAAACAAGCGGTTCTCTTGTCCTCACGATGCTGCCGGCCCAAGACATCTCTTGAACGAGCTGGTACTATGCCATACCTGTTCTCACTCTTGCTCACGCTCAAATTTCACGTAGAGCCTACTGAACCTCTGCCGCCTGTAGCTCCTCCTGGTTCTCCGCCGCCATCCGACCTTTCTCATACAGCCGCTCTATCTCCTCGCTATTTTTGGGGCAGATGGTATTGCAGACATGGTCCCAAAAGGTAGTGTAGAGTTGGGAATAATTACTCTGCCGACATCCTAATCAGTCAAACCCAATCTCCCTTCAACACAAAAAATCAAAACCCCCCCCTTCCCCCAATTTCAGGAAACTCACCTTTATCCCCCAACTCTGATGATGAATATCGTGAAACTGCGTATTCTGCTCATTGCCCCACTGCAACGGATCCCATGGCAATTGATACCCACAATGGTCATCCACCCCCTTCATCACGCTGATGGTACTAAAGCACATGGTCTGGCGGATTGTGAGACCAGAGAGCATGAGCGAGAGGGTAGTGCCGATTGTGTCGAGAAGGAAGGCTTCCGAGAGGGTATTGTAGAAGGCACCGAAGGCGTAGGGGACGTAGATTTTGTGGTGGTGGGCGTGCATGTTGCCTACAGTTAAGAGATAGTTAAGTGATTGTAGGAGGGTTTGTGGAGGCGGTGGGGAGTGGAGTGTTGGCGATGGGGAGGGAGGTGACGCACGGTACATCCATTTGTTCGAGTGCATGGCACGGTGCCAGAAGTATTGCCAGCTGTCGCTGAAGAAGATGGCAATACCAAAGCGGCAGCCAGGCTCTGGAACCCAGTATATCAATTTGGCAGCCGAAAGCTCCCATGGTGCGAAGCCGGTTGTTGTGTCCCGGCCAAACTGCGAGGCGAGGCTCTGGCTCACGAGAGCCATTGGTTTGCTTGCGGACACAGTAGAATTGAGTGACACTGCGAATGTCTGAAGCTGCTTGCTAAGCGTCATTGCATCAATACCAATAGGCGCCAGTATCCACGGCACATAACCCCTCGCCTGATGGACCCTACCAGCCCAGAGTGCAATGTCGTATTCCTCTTGGCCATACAGGTCACCAGCACTAGTCAAGTATCCAATCAACAGCCCCAACCCAGTCTGTATAGCTTGCTGGAAATTCACTGACTGCAGCACCTCTGTCTGAGAAACACGGTTGCGCTGTTTGAATTCAGCGGGAGCGTGGAGGCGGTATTGAGACCAAAGGTCTTTCTTGTCGATGTACCAGAATATGAGAGACATGGACCAGTAGGCGGCTACTGGCAGAAGAAGGGAGAGATGGAAGTCGGATATCCATGGTAGGAGTGGTGGGACCGGTTTGAGGGTGTAGGATGGTAATTGAGGGGGGTGAGGTAGGTCGACTGTTTGGTTTTCCATGTTGACTTGTTCCATGCAAATGGAATAGCAATTGGATGAGACGTGTAATGAAATGTCCAAAGGTTTGACGACTTTTCAACCTTCGATTGAATGAAATGCCTCTCGTAAGCGATGGCAACTCATGAAGCCCGAGCCCGACGAGAGGTTTCTCATCACGCCTTCATCGGTAAGGGACCTGCTCTAGGCCACGATACTCCGAGCAAACAGTGCATTGTTCGAACCGAGGGGTAGCAGCCACCTCGAGACTAGTGAGGATCGACAGCATACTGATGGCGTTGAACATATAGCAAGAAGAATGCTACTAGCGGAGTCAGGGAGCTAAACCCTCAAGCCAGCCAAATGGAGACGACTTAACGTCAGCCATGACGACTTGGATATCCGACGTAAAATCGAGGATCAAATCCCGTCGAATAATCTCGTAGACTGGATTGCAGTATGATTTGAGGCGTTAGGGAGAGAGGATAGTCTCAGCCAACTGATATTGATATCCGACGATCCCCATTGGTGAACATGTTCTCACCGGACTTCGTCGCGTGAAATCTGACTAGGACTAGCCCTGCTGTCAGGCCTAATGCCAGTAGAGGCTCTTCGGAGATCCGTGGGCCAATTGAGGCTGCGTGGATGTGGAGTTTATCAACCTCGATTATGCATAATCAATTCTGCGTATTTTTGACCTAATTAGGCTCCTGTTGCGAGGCTCCCACCCAGCATCATCTCTTTGTGGTGTGATACAAGGGGAAAACGGCCATTGAGGCGGGAAAGCTTTGGCGAAATACATTCTCTAGTAGAGGCTATTCTCTGTTGGTGCGAATCGACCCGTGTCTTTCTTATTCTACATGTAGATCGTCACTAGTCGTCTGATTTAGAGCTCTACCGCCGTCGAGTCACCACCTGTCGTGTCCAGTGCCTTGTCTTTGCTTGCTGCCACGACCTCAGCGTTCGCTTTTCCTCTCCGGTATTTCTCTTGAGCTTTGACATCATGCGGAGACCACTTCGTCCCCATCAACCAGTCCCAAAATGATCCATATACCGAAAAGTTATATTTCATACCCCAAGTCTGATGGCTGTGGCAAGCATTAGCAGCAGGACTAAAGAGTCGATGGAAAGGCTGTACATACTGTAGATCGTGAAAGAGCACAGAGTTCGGGCAAACGATATTGCAAGGATTGTAGGGAAAGTCGTAGCCACAATGATCAACAACGGTCTTGAATGTCCAAATAGCTCCAAAGAACGCAGATTGTCGATTGTCGAGACCGGCTATTCCGAGGCAGATGGGGAAGCCGATCATGTCTATTGGGATAGTTTCCAGTGGGTGATTGTAGAAAGCACCATAGGCGTAAGGTACATAGATCTCGTGATGCATCGAGTGAATGTGTTCTGTTGTGAACTGTCAGTCAATTTGCAGATGGGGTCGTGACTGCGTGCATGCTTACTGTAGAGCCATCTATTCACGTGGAAAGCTCTGTGCGTGAAGTACTGGAATGTGTCTGCTACTATCATAACCGCGAGGTACTGCAGCAGAGGCACTATAATCCAGTAGATACTTCCTGCGATGATTAATTCAAAAGCGGAAATATTTGTAGTTTCCACCCCCGTTGGTGCCTGTTGAACTTGCGAGAAGTTGCCTGCATGGCTGTTGTGGGTATCTCGTAGAAAAGCTGCAGCGGGGGCAAGTCCATAGCCCTTAGATTCGTTCATGATCCAAGTCACATCAACTCCAGCATACCGCATCCATTGAGCGGCCAAAATTTCGCCGTAGCGAATAGTTTGTGCCCAAGCAGCTATTCCACACTCGTGCGGTACATATTGCTCAGCACCCGAGGTCAAGTATCCCAAGGTGCACTGGCATGCTTGCTGGAAGAGAGCGAATTTAATGACATCCTTTTTTGTAGCCCGATTCTTCGTCAGGTCCTCGGCCGGAGTGTGAAGCTTGTACGACGATAAAAGACCTCTGGTATCAATGTAGTGGAAAATGAAACCTGCAATGGAGCTTTTCTTAGTGGGCGAATCCTGGAGTGGGTTGAAGATTTGCTCACTGATGACCCAGTACACTATCGCTGGTACAATGTATGGAAGGTGATGATCTGCCAGGAAAGGCAGCAAAGAGGGTCTTGATGCAAACCCAGGTGGCAAAAGCTGGGTAGGATCAGTGCGATTGACTTGATCGAGCATGATGCTCGTCAGGGAGAGTCAATACGTGATGACAACGTCGCTGGTGAGGGTTGCAGCGATGAACGCAATGAATACTCTATCTGATGCTGCACGTATGAATAATTCTAATCAGGCCTTGGATCAATATCACGTGTATCAGGGACGGAACAAGGCCCGTGGAGAACATGTTCTGTAAGGGACTGAAGCTGATGGTGGTATCTGCACACTGCTCTGCAGACTCTACTCATTTCGCATCCTGGGTTGGAAGCCCATCCATCATCTGGGGAAGGCAATTATGATTTCGATGTCTGACTGCGCGTCTCTGCTTCCGGCCAGGTACAATCTGTCTGATCCTCGAGACCTCCCCAGACGCTAAACCCGGTTTCGAGACGGAGAAGCTCGGCTCGGGCCAAGATGCTTGAAGTTAATGTTTAGTCCATTTGCAGACATCTAGTGCAGCATCATGGCATCGGAGTCGCATTCTCCGCGTGGGGTCCAGTCCATGCTTGAAGAAACCTGCGTAGAGCGCAAAGAGCCGCACCAATCGCATCATTGAGTATCTATTTCTTCTCATTGCTAGATCGCATTGCATGTACACCGTCCCCGCCCAAGAGTAATCGAAAAGCGCACAAAGTCAATTCGCCATGAGTAGATCCTCCAACTCCAGACTCATCTTGGCAAACCATCCGAACACGCCATGGAGGCGCTTCGAACGCAGCTGAAGACGTTTTGAAACGAGCCTCGCTAGGTCATACCGCCTGCATTGGTTAGTGTTGATCAATTGTTTTAGCAGCCTCCATTTCGCCTAGAACTTTAGCGTCGTCACATCGCACACGTATTCAGCGCTCGAAGACGACCGACGCTGAAGAACTTTACCCATTGAGCGGAGCGGTTCGGTTGCTGGATATTCTTCGGGCTGCGCCAGACAAGTAGCTCTGCAACTATGCTGATCACTGGCTTGAGGTGGAGACTTCAGCTTCTGAATGCAAGAGCCGCTACCGGTTGGGGAAGACGAAAATCGTCTCCATAAGCCTCTTTAAAACTCATTCGTAACTGTGCGAAAGCGATATAGACTTTTGCCTATACTGAGTCCTCTTTAGCATGCTCGCTTCGCGCTCCGGATAAACAGGAGACGAGAACGAGTAATTTTGTCTCAATGCGCCCAGTCTTTCGGACTGACTCGGTCCTGCTGTGGAATCAATCTCCAACTTCACAAAGAGAAAGTAAGAGCGGATAGGAGCCAAATGGCGTTTCGCACATACTGCACCAGGCAACTCCAAGTGGAGTCATTCTCCGACCTTGGTAATTTGGATGATTCCCACGTCCTTTCCGAGCGTAGGGGTTGAAGCGGGGGGACTCCCGTAGACTAATATCGAGAGATCGTTTCAGCGGGATTGGAGATCCCACAATTGGCTCGTACATCTTTACGCTCAATACAAGTACGACGTTATCCGAGCGTACGCGTCAAGGCAGTAAAACCTAGCTAGATGAAAATGAATCATGCTAAACGCAGAAACGAATGTAGCATTGAGCGAAGAATCGTATAAACAAAGGCGTTCTCTTTCTTTGAACCGAATGTAACACAATCGAACAGGTCAAAGGATCTATCCTCGCAAGCAACATGTCAGCTACTCTGACAGAAGAGGTGCTGTCAACATTGAAGCAGCGGGACAGCACAAACAGCGCACCAGTGCTTTGTCTTGAAGCCGACAACTCAGAACTCCATGAGAGTCTACCACCATCATACTTTCCTTGCTTAGACGCAAGACCAGGAGTAAAAGGAGCTTTGCAGTCAACGGAAGTCTCGTTCAGAGATATCAACCGGTTAAGATCATTTTGCAGGAATAATTATGTGTCGTCCCTATCTGTTTTCAATGCCGCTTGGGCATTGGTCCTTCGATGCTATCTGGGTAATCTCAGTGTCTGCTTTGCTTGCAAATCGTCGCAACTAGCGGAGAACGGAGAAGAAAAGCTTGCGATCAATCATTTTGATGGTGTTTGCCAGGTAGAAGTAGGGGACGCGACGACCATACTGGATATTTTGAAGAGATTCTGCAAATCCCAGCAAGCGGAGACCCAATCTTCAATCTACGAGCCGTCCAGGGGCTCAGACGTTCTGCCGATGAACACGTCCCTAGTGTATCGAGAAGTTGGCCAGCAAGACTGGTCTGGGATGGGGGAACTTGCGGTCCAAGAATACGCCAGTACGAGCTTAAACAATGTATGAATTGCAACATTCGACCTGCTTCCGCTGTTATCGCTGCGTTCTCACTGACAGAGTATCTAGTGCGAAGTATCGGCGTACGTCGGACTCTCTGACAACGACCTCCTTGTCAGTATTAATTACCTGGAAACGACCTTATCCGTTGTTTCTGCCTCAAATGTGGCCAGCGTGTACGGCAAGGCCATCAATGAGATCATGACTAATCCGCATGGCACGATTGGTGCAGTGGATCTATTCACCCAGAGAGACCTTGGCCACATCCAAAGATGGAATGCATCTTTCCCGCAGAAAGTTGACGCTTGCGTGCACGATCTTGTCCTGCAGCACGCAAAGAACTCTCCGCGATTGCCCGCCTTATGTTCATGGGATGGAGACCTTACATACCAGCAACTTGATGCGTTGTCCTTACGATTGACAAGATGTCTCGTCAGCGTCGGCATCAAACACGAAACACTTGTCCCCGTTTGCTTCAATAAATCCATGTACGCAGTTATTGCTATGGTTGCCATTCTCAGGGCTGGAGGCGCCTTTGTCCCTCTTGATCCATCGCATCCGCAAGACCGTCTCAAGGCTATCATAGAAAAAGCAAATGCAAAGGTCGTCGTTGCATCTCCGGAGACCGCCCATTTATTCCACGGAACCGTGGCTACAGTCATCGAGGTGTCCTCTTCTATGATCGAGTCCCTGGATCCATCGCTAGAGTATTCAGTTCCAGAAGTCAGAACAGATCATGCTGCCTTCGTTCTCTTCACTTCTGGGAGTACGGGAAAGCCCAAAGGAATCCTTCAAGAACATTCCTCGGTATCCACAAGCTCTCTTGCGCATGGTCGTTTTCTGCGCGTCACATCTGACTCTCGGGTTTTTCAGTACGCTGCGTTTACCTTTGATGTCAGCATGATGGACATCTTCACGACCCTCATTTATGGCGGATGCGTGTGCATTCCTTCAGAAGACGATCGGATGGGTAGCTTTACTTCTGTAATGAACAAGATACAGGTCAATTGGGTACTATTCACTCCATCGGTCGCATCTCTAATTTCTCCGGAGGATGTTCCTATACTTCGGACGTTGGTGTTTGGAGGCGAAGCAGTCAAGCAGGAGAACATCAGTCGATGGTTTGGCAAAGTGCGTCTTTTCAACTGCTACGGACCAGCCGAGTGTGGTGCCTGTGCAATGAGCGAGGTTGTACAAGAGGACTCTCGCCCGGGAAATATTGGACAACAATTTGGTGCTGAGCTTTGCTGGGTCGTGGACCCTGAAAACCATAATCGGCTTCAGCCCATCGGTGCTGTTGGGGAATTGGTTGTTGAGGGGCCCACGTTGGCTCGAGGCTATCTTGACGACTTAGCAAAGACACAAGCCGTGTTCATCAAAAGCCCAACTTGGCCGCGAGGGGCTGGACCCGACAGGCCAAGACGTCTATACAAGACAGGAGACCTTGTGCGACAAAACTCAGATGGAACGTTCGATTTTGCGGGGCGGAAGGACCTTCAATTGAAAGTAAGAGGCCAGCGTGTGGAATTAGGAGAGGTTGAATATCACCTTTCGACATTTGCCGGCATTGCTCTCTCGATGGCTGCAATGCCACAGTCTGGATCCTACGCGCGTGCTCTGGTGGCTGTGATTCAGCTGCACCAGCCAAACAGTGTTCAAATGAAGTCCACGAAGATTGAACTCGTCTCCAACGAACACATATTGGCCGCCAAGTTTGACGAGGACAAGCTTTCCCATTATCTCAAAAGCAAGCTACCAACTTATATGGTCCCGAATCATCTATTCGTAGTCAACAGTCTGCCACTGTCAGTCTCTGGTAAGATTGACAGAAAAGTTGTCGATGCTTGGCTTGTGAATACAAATCGCACAATTGAGCCCAACGTTGCAAGCAACGGCCATAGGGAGGATCTTCTGCCGATAGAAGATGTGACGGCACTCGAGGTATGCTCCAAGATCTTGTCTATGATTGCACAGCCAGGCAGCGCATTGTTCAATTCCCTCGATAATTCGAACTTCTCGCTGGCCGCTGTGGGACTGGACTCCATACAAGTCATCAGTTTGTCGATGTTTATACGCCAGCGATTCAGCGTGAAAATCCAACTCGACACCCTGGTCAATCCAAGGTCCACCGTTCGAAGTGTTGCCGCTTCGATCGAAAAGCTCTTGGGAGGAGGCCAGGACACCACTGCCGAGCCCAGAATCAACATCATGGAAACCTTTCGCGCATATAGACAGGACACCCTCAAGGGCTTTTCCCGGACCGAAGCAGGCCTACAGAACGTGTTTGTCACAGGTGCAACTGGCTTTCTTGGGTCTCGTATACTATATCAGCTTTGCAGCCGCACCAATGTCCGAAAAATCGTTGTGCTTGTTCGAAGTCAAAACGCTGAGCACGCTCTACGGCGGATAGTGAAATCAGCAAAGCTGGCTGGGTGGTGGACAGACAAATGTTTTGGAAAGCTTGAGGCGTGGGCTGGAGACCTAGCTAAACCAAAGCTTGGGCTGAACACTGATCAATGGTGCCGTCTCTGCGGATACGGATCTCCCACAGAGCGCATAACGGCTGTGATCCACAACGGAGCTGCCGTCAATTGGACCGCCAGCTTCCCCTCCTTGAAGGCGACGAACGTCGACTCAACAGTCGACCTGTTGAAAGCGGCTTCCCAATCAGCTGCCCTGTCAGATTTTGTCTTCGTGTCAGGCGGACAGCAATTGAAGGTCGGCGAAGACGATGATACGGAAATCGCCGAGGAAGTTGCCCGGTCTAATGGATATGCGCAGACCAAATTCCTTTCGGAGCTGATGGTAAAAGAATATGCACGTGAATTTGCTCCCAGCCAGCAGCGTATGTCGATTGTCAAACCAGGGTACATTATTGGCACAGTTGGCGAGGGTATCTCCATGACCGATGACTTCATCTGGAGACTGACCGCTAGTTGTATTGATGTTAAGGGATACAACGTTAGTGATGCCAACTCCTGGCTCTTCGTCTCTGATGTCGACAATGTTGCGGCTACTGTGTTACGTTGTTGTCGTTGCTCCAACGCAGATGCTGCCCCATCCAGAAGCGCCAATGTAGTCAAAATCCTTGAGGGAATCCCGTTGTCTGATTTCTGGAGTTTATTGAAGCACGATTTGGGATACGATCTATACCCTCTCGGGTTTGGGTCGTGGATAGATCGGATCTACACTGCGATAGAAAGCAAAGGCGAGAAACATCAGTTGTTCCCCCTTCTTCAGACTGTCGAAGAAGGACAAGGCAAGCTGGGCTCGCCGTGCGACCCGCGAGGAACAGTGGACATCGACGAGCGGCGGGTGAAGGCTGCGGTGAAGAAAAGTATGGAGTACTTGAGCAGTATTGGTTTCTTACCTGAACCTAACGGCGGAAAAGCGTTCTCGAAGGGCAAAACGGGCGTTCGGCTTACTAGATCGCCATTGGTAGTTGTGGCGTAGGGACTTGGACCGTCACTTTTAGAGTGTAGAATTCTGTATACAGCCCCACAATCTGTGCATTACGTACGAAATGCCAGGAGCCAGCTCCAGTCAGATTCCGCAGGCGTAGACTCGATGCTTTCTGGACCTTTGGGTCACGCGACGAGCTAGGCTTGGAAAATCGGTCAAACATGTAGATTTTCTGGCAACCGTCACGAGATAAGGAGAACAAGTGCTCTGTTGCGCGGTAGGTGCGAGGGGTGCAAAGGTGTTGGAAGGGAAACGCGTCGCCATCGAACGCCAAGAGGTTACTAGACCTATCTATACTAGCGTCATCACGTGATACCTTTTCTCCCTAGTCAGCCACGGAATCGCTGTACTCGTGTATTTTATCCAAGAATTGAAATCTGTAAAATTGGGTATGGAAAAAGTAGAGGCGCCGTAAGGGTGATCCACGAACAAAGCCGAGCATGCATCAGACGATTTCTAGATGCGTGATACAGTGATTGTTCGAGAGACACGTCGATTGGTCGGAAGCTTCATGCTGGACTGGCGGGGCGAGGTGAGCTGTCAGACCACTTTTTGCCATGGCACAAGGGCGAGATACGGTCGATGCAGAAGGTCACGATAGCAGTGAGGCGGAAGCTTTACTTAATGAAACATGGCTTTCGTCGCAGGAGGATGGTCAATCTTCGTCGACAGAAAGTATGGCAGCTCGAGCCAGAGCTATTCTATCTGCCAACAAATCTATTTCTGACACTTCCTATGAAGCGAATGAGCTTGCTCTCCAGCCCTTGGGAGATTCTCAGGACCTAGACAGTGCCCAACTCCGTGCCCAGGGACATGAAGCTGCGCTAGAACGCTCTTTTTCGCCATTGGCAGCCCTTGGTCTTGGTTTTAGGTACAAACTCTCGGTCAAGAAACCCTTTCATGACTGATTTGCTTGCCTAGTATCACGAACTCTTGGGTAGGATACCTGAGTAATTTTGGGCAGAATCTGATATATGGAGGCCCGCAAAGCGTTGTCTTTGGCTTGCTGGTAGCCACGGCGGTGCAATGGATCATCACTCTAGGGCTTTCAGAAGTTGCTTCAGCATTCCCATCTTCTGGTGTAAGCTCAAGCGCATACTTCACGACCTCAATCTGGTCTCTGAACGTTGATCACAGGGACAATACCATTTTACTTTCATCCTGGCGCCTACCAAACACAAGAGATTTGCGGCCTTCGTCGTGGGCTGGATGACCTTATTAGGATGGTGGATTATAACCTGCTCTGGTGTATCTCTCTGTGCCGTGTCTGTTGCAGGCATGATCAGCTTTTGGGTGGACTCATTTGGGGCCGCACGTTAGCAAATCTATCTCATATATCTTGGTACTGTTCTCATCACAGGCAAGTCAGTTTCATATGCATTCCCAACAACAGCAACTGGCTAACAGTAAAAATAGCTTCCCCCTTGTTCCTTGCCCCGAAATCGGTCCCTAAGATTACCCAAGCAACGCTTTTCCTCTCTGTATCGGGATTCCTTGTTGTTTTCTGTATGTTATTGGGCCTCAAGAAGCAGACACAACCTGCTTCTTTCATCACACAATCAGGGCTTGGGACAAGCGGTTGGGGCGGCGGTACGGCGTGGATGATGGGAATTGGCAATGCTCTGTAAGCCCACTGTTATAGTCTGACCCTGCCAATTTATTAAGAACTTTGGAAGATACGCTTATGGCGGTACCGACGGTGCTATACATATTGCAGAGGAAATCCCCAGACCAGGGAAAAACATCCCCTTGGCCATGTGAGTAGGATATCGCTGCTCTCCAATCACCCAGTACTGAGACGTTCAGGAACCTGACCATGCTAATCGGCTTCTGCACCGCCTTCCCAATGTCTCTCGCGCTCATGTTTGGCCTGACCGACATCGACGCAGTACTCAAATCTAGTCTACCAAGTGCGGAGATATTCTACCAGATCACAGGAAGCAAAGCAATCGTCACGTTCATGATGTGTTGGGTGATTCTTGTGTATTTCAGTGAGTATCTCGTCTTAGTATGCCAGATTATGCTGACCATCTCAGTGTCATTGACCAGCCAATGGGTCACCGCAGGACGAATGACCTGGGCTTTCGCCAGAGACGTGAGACAATCATTCCTTCACCTTGCTGCGAGCTACTTCTAACACGCGAACCAAGGGTGGCATCCCATATTCCAAGTTCTTCTCGCATGTCAGTCCAACGCGCGACTTTCCTGTCCGCGCGACGATCCTATCCATATGCTTCTGCTGCATATACGGTCTTCTATACCTCGCGAGTACAACCGCTTTCAATTCAATCGTCACCTCTGCAGTCCTCTACTTGGTACATCATGCCTCCCCACGCCCACTCTTCCCTCCAAAATCGTTCAACAGACATTCGCTAACATACTTTACTCTTGTAGAACGTCACATACGCCGTCCCTCAAGGTATCATGGCTACACGCGGCCGTAAGACGTCCCTTCCCGCCCGAATCTTCAATCTCGGCAAAGCGGGTTACATCTGCAATATATTCGCGCCGTTGCTCGTTGCGGTGATCGGAACCTTCATCTGCTTCCCACCCGAGCTGCCTGTCACGACGGCCAATATGAATTATACTCCTGTCATTCTGTTTGGTTTGTTTTTGATGATACTGTACTTCTGGTTCACGAGGGGCAAAATTTTTGTGGGACCAAAGATTGATTGGGAGCTGTTGCACCTGACTGCTTGTAAATAGGGGGTAGGTCGCCCACGAAGTTCGACACGACGATTCTCATTCTTGTCAGATAACGAAAAGAAGACGCCTTTAACGAGGCTTGTCATATTTCTAGGGGTAGGAGAAATTTGACAAGTCACGACCGCCAGTATTTGAGGCAATGAGTTTCGTGTATGTCTCTTCTCCCAGTGACTGCGCTGCCTGCTCCATGAGCGATATCGGCATACCGGCTATCATCTTATCTATTTCTGGTTTGCCGATCCGTGGAGATCTTGCATTTTATTTTGTTGTTGGTACCCCATGCGTCATGCATGCAGCTTGCACGCGACAGAAACCCAAACATGTGGATGTACGGAGATGTTCGGCGGCAGATCGACTCTCCACAAAGGTAGCTATCTTATTCGAGAAAAGAACGCTCGTCGCGATAAGGATTACTAAGAGCTAAGATTATCTGTGCTATTTGGCGTTTTCAGTGCTTTGTCCATCTGGTCGCGTACCGAACGTGACCGATATGAAGAAGCTTTCAACACAAGCATGAGACCAAAGTAATACACAATTTGCTCCCTCTACATGCACACTCGCTTCACAGATCTGTCAAGTTTGCTCCACCCTTCCTTAAATTTCACCAGGTCTCGACCAATCCCTGCTCTCTACATGGGATCCAGTACCTCAAGTACCCTGCCAAAAAATCCTGAGCCCGCAACGGGAGACATCGATCACGACAATCCATCTGAATCCGCCATTTCTACTGCAATGACAACACCAACTTCCGAGCCCGCATGGAGCGACGGCGATATTGGCAACAACAAGCACCAGGACACCTTCCACGGCTGGATGACAACATCCGCAACATCCCCCCTAACCTACCAATCCTTCAGGCCCAAACCCTGGTCAGAAACCGACGTTGACATCGCAATCACCCACTGCGGCGTCTGCGCCTCAGACCTGCACACCATGCGTAGCGGATGGGTGAGTCCCCTTCTTCCCTCTCCGCCTCACGCCACCAAACTCACACCCACCCGTACCTAGGGCGAGACTCTCTACCCATGCTGCCTGGGCCACGAAATCGTCGGCACAGCCATCCGCGTTGGCAAAAACGCTCGCCCCGGTATCGAAGTAGGCTCCCGCGTCGGCGTCGGCCCTCAATGCTACACCTGCCGCGCCCCAACCTGCCCTCCCTGCTCCACCGGCCATGAAAACTACTGCCCCCACCGCGTCGGCACATATGGAGATAAATACCCAGACGGTAGCATATCCTATGGCGGTTTTGCGGATGTATGTAGGCATGATTCGTATTCTGTGTTTAGTATTCCGGAGGGATTGGCGAGTGAAGATGCGGCTGTTATGTTGTGTGCCGGGGCGACGGTTTACGAGCCATTGGTTGAGTATACTGGACGTGGGGACGCAGGGAAGGGGAAGAGAGTGGGTGTTATTGGCATGGGCGGATTGGGCCATCTAGGTGTGTTGTTCGCCAAGGCGTTGGGTTTCGAGCACGTTGTTGCGCTCTCGCGCCGCGATAACAAACGAGCAGATGCGCTAGCACTAGGAGCAGATTCATACATCGCCACATCCGACCAAACAGATTGGGCAGAGCAACACGCCTCATCTCTCGACCTTATCATCTGCACAGTCTCTGATCCACGCATGCCTCTGAGTTCGTATCTCAGCTTGTTGCGGCCGAGGGGAAGGTTCTGCCAAGTGGGCATTCCAGAGGAACCGTTACCGCAATTGGATATGATGGCGTTGGTATTAAAGGGGACGAGTATTTACTTTAGTGATTCGGCGAGTCCGGGGAATATTAGGCGGATGTTGGAGTTGGCGGCTGAGAAGGGGGTGAAGGCGTGGACGCAGGTTAGGGGGATGGAGGAGGTTAATGAGGTTGTGAGGGAGATGGGGGCGGGGAGGGCGAGGTTTAGGTTCGTTTTGGAGAACAAGGAGGTGAAGGGAGATGGTGCTTGAATTTTTACGTTTTTTGGTACTTATTAGGTGGGTGGTACAGACATGGACTGATAGAAGCGTACTGAGACGGAAGTCTTGACATCGAGTGGATGTGGCAGCTTCAATGGTGCTCCTTGAGTCGATAAGAATAAGCGAGCGAGCCACACAGCCATACTGATAACACAACCGAAGAACTACATTACACTTTCTATGGAATCTATTCCATCATGAACCATGCGTTACCTGTAAGCATGACCATGTCATTCCCTCATCAGAAGTCCGCAACAAGATCCAAGACCTCCGCCTCCGTATTCTTCCTAACCTCCATCCACCCGCCCTCTCCGATCCGTACAATCTTGCCATCCACGCAGACACGTCGCCAGCGACCATCTGGTTCATCAAAGTCAATCCTCATGCCTTCGATATCGTCATAGCCAACGACTTCTTCGTCAACATGACCTCCACCCTGAAAGGCCAGACCCAGGATTTTCACCACCTCGCCACTGGCTATGGGGCCGAAATGTAAGAGGCGCAGGTGGCCATCTAGAGGTTTGGAGTGTGGGGAAATGGTGAGCTTTTCTTCTAGGTTGGATACCATTGTGGCTAGTATGTACATGTATTTATTGGAATCCAGTGTTGTTTGGATTTCATGGCCTTGATTGTCTTTTTTGAAAAGAGTCACTTTACCTTTGTAAACGTGTGGTGCCGAGCCGTCAGAGGGCGCCAATAGTTCTTTTGCAGCCATCTGAAATCGTTCGGCTCCGTACTTGCGATACTTTGTCGTATCACTATCCGCCACAAGAGAAGCATGGAGAGCCCAACTGCAGACCACTGCTCCATAGACAACACCGCACTCCTCGTCTGAAGCTGCCAATGGCTCAATTTTACTGCTTTCATCGACCAAGAATTGAGATTGTGGCGAGAAGGTTGCACGGAATGTTGGCAGATTCTTCGGCTCACCCCGGAAGAAGTGGCGAAGGCCTCTAGTCAGATCACTGTTCAGACCTGTAGAGTTGGCCAAAGCATTGCCCGTCCCCATGGGTTTGAGTCCGATCACTGGTTTGACGAATTGGCTACTGCGTGGGAAAGAGAGAAGGGTATTGACTATGTCCACGACGCCGCCGTCGCCTGATAGGAGCAGAACGGTCTGAGAATTTCCCGCATTGGCTCGCGGGAGTAACACCGCACTTGCAAATTCTGTGATGCTCTTGCTCGAGGTGGTGGTACGAACGTAGTAGGTATACTCGTTAATGCCACTGGCAACGAATGCCGGTTTTACCACATCATCGTAGAATCCTTGTGCCTCACCGTGGCCAGAACCGGTGGAGATAATGACATATAGGAAAGAAGTGGATGACTGAACCTTGGGATGAGCCATGCTGGCGATTCTCGGTGATGCCAGATTCGCAGAGATGAAAGAATAGGGTAGATTCGTGGCTGGGATAACCTCGACTGCATACTTTGTCCCGGGTGAGTCTGGCGTGGGCGAATTTATGGCTTTCATCAGCAGTATCTTCTGGACTGGGCCATTAGTAGCCTCTCCATCCTCTGGATCATTGATGACAGCGATGATATTGCGGTTATCGATTATCTCCTCCCAATTGGAACCCTGAGCAGTGAGAGTCTGCTTCTCAGAATCATAGAGAAAATCTGTGTCTTTTCCACGTAATGTCCCAGTAACGCTTGTCCCACCAGATGGAGGCTCTGCCATCGTCCACTGTGAGATGGAAAGACAGCATGTTGTCGGCTGGTAAAAAAAAGTATGTTTGTTGCCTTGGAGTAAGGAGCGCTTATGTGAGCCGGCTAAAGCGGCAAGTCTAGCCGACCGATCTCACCTCCCTGTCGGCAAGCCTGGTCTCAACTTCTGATCAACATCAGCCTCACGCGCTATCCACATTGCTGCGATCAACCTACCTATTGACCATCCGTCGTCCGACAATGTCGCCCGTAAATTCATAGTCTCTCAATCACAACCACTCGCCATCATGTCTGGCTGGGGCTGGTTCATCCTCATCCTAATCGTCCTCATCATCCCCGGTTCCATCGCAGGCTACATCTTCTACAAACGCATCAAAGCCCAGCGCGCAGGCATTGAACCACCACCACTCTCCTCATACAATCCATTCGCACACCGAGAACGACATACAGAGAATTACCCCGCACCATCTGGAGTTGTTGGTTGGGCGAAATCGAAGTTCCAGTCTCTTAGGGGTTCGGGATCTGGAACGAGAAGTGGAGCTTATGAACCGACAGGAGCTGGTGGGAGGAGGGCGCTAGACCCTGATGGAGCGTGGGATGCTAGAGTAGGGGCGGAGGCGGATGGGTATGGCGCTGGTGGATACTATGAGGAGCAAGAGCTGGGATTACGGCCGCCAGGAGGTGGATACGGTGGACATGGGCGGGTTCTGCCAGAATACGGCGCTGATGTTCCGAGAGGCAGGAGTTTGAGTCGGGATGAGGGACCATACATCGGTGGAGGTCAGAAGGGGCTTGATGCGAGATACGATCAGGAGATGGGTCATGAGGATCCCTTTGGAGATGATGCGGAAGTACGAAGCCAATTGAGAGGTATTAGTCCGAGGCCGCATGAGGAGGAGGCTGTCAAAGGGCATGCGAAGCAGGGCAGTGGAGCTGGGCAACAGGGTGATAGCCCAACGGAGAGGCGGAGCATGTTCCACGAGAATGTGTAAAGGCATTGATTGATTAGGAAGCGGATATTGTATATTTTGGACCCATTGGCTATGGGAAAAGGGCGAATGGAGACAATTGAGGCAGGAAAATGGTTGGAGCTCCGGTTTCTCGTGGGAAAGTAAAGGGCGCCAACCCTCATAATATGCGTCTCAAAATTACATAGTTTAGGCGTACACTAATGCGAGAATCCCACCATAACTTTCCCACTGTTGGAAACTCGTCGTTAGTAGAACGATGACATTTCAATTCTCTCGTGCCACACAATGATCGATAATGGCTTTGTCGTCCCTTAAAGGATAACACATCAACCCTCTCATCGCCCAAAATGACGGGGTCTATGGTATCATCCTTGTCCTACTGCAACAATGGGAGTTCCAGGTCTCTCGAAAGCGTTGAAACCTTACTCAACATCTACCACGGTAGGCTGCAAGACTGATGGATGTACCGAGCATCGACCGCAATACGATGGGCGAAGGGCCGTAATTATCGACGGCCCATCATTTGCATATTGCATTTACCAGCGAGTAATTGCCCAGAAACCTGAATGGTTGACCGCAATCGAGGCGATACCCAGCTACGATGAGCTAGGAATTGGTGCAATTGCATTCCTTCATGAGTTGGAAAGGTACGGATTGGTAATGTGAGTACTCAAGTCTTGCGCCATTCGCAGCTCCACAAATGCTGGAGATGACAAACGCTACGGATCCGAGTCTCTAATTCTGTCACTTCCGTTCCTCTACGAGTCATGTTCATGGCTAAAGTGGTTATATATTACTCAGAGAAAAGATCTACTTTGATGGCTGTTTACCCTTCAGCAAACGCCAAATTCGCACCAAGCGACTACAGGCTTCTCTCAGAGAATTGGCAAGATACCAGGACTCGAAGCAGTTCGAACAGTCACCGAAGTGCAAAAAGACATGGAATGGTGATCCACCCGCTCGATCGGCAGTCTTCGAAGCAGGATTACCCACAACATCGAACACATTTTGTGGCTTGCCACCAGCTTCATTTATAGTCCCAGCACTACTTGATGTTCTGGCCAGTAGTAAGTATGGGGTTGTCACCCATGTTGTGCCTGGAGAGGCAGAGACGTACTGTGCTCAAGCTGCAAGAAGTCACGTTGCTACACCCATTGTTTTGAGCAATGACACAGACCTTTTCTTGCATAATCTTGGTCCAAAGGGGGGCTTTGCGTATCTCTCTACAATAGAGCTGCGACCGTTTATCGCAGAAGAGGCTCTATCTCCTCGCTCAGAGGCATGTGAGATCACTAAGTTTGATGTCTTCCAGCCGAGTGATATTGCCCGACGTCTAGGTGTAGACCTACAGAAAGTCGGATTCCAGTTCTCCATAGAGCCATCGCAGACACTGCTCCAAGGAATCGAAGCAGCAAAAGCACAAAAAGCCTGGCAGCAAGCCGATTTCATCCATTTCTTAGACCAATATGCGGAACCATCTATTATGAAACGGGAGCTTCTTACCCAAGAGCCTCTCACAAACCCAGCTCATCACCCACAATTCCTAGATCCTCGCATCTCAGAGCTAGTATGTCAACTGGAAACTCTCTCGAACAGGCCAATCGAAGTCTACCTCCTCCCCCTCCTAGAAGACCCCTCCAGAGCCTCAGCATGGTCAGTATCAACCAGTCACCGAGCATTCGCGTATTCGATCTGCGCTCTGAACCGCGAAGGCCTCCCCGGTGGTATATCAGAATGCAACCGCAAAGGTAGCAATTATATCATGCAGGACATTTCTATCCTGCCCGCAGCACAACTGCTCAAACATGGAAACGAGCTGCAGATACAAATCTCCCGTTGCGCTAAGGTCTTCAGCGATGTCCCCAACCCTCTTAAATGGAAAATCTTTGCTATCTTAGAAGTATACAAATGGCATCTCACCGCCTCCAAAACTCCTCCTACCGCAGGAATGATGACACGCGCTTTGACAGGCGCTGTTTCCAACCGGCCGCAGAGCTGGATTGACATCCATTTCGAAGCACAAATCCAGGCGGTGCTGTATAGCTTACGTACGATTAGGCAGGTTCTGGACTACACACGTACCCATTATCCCACGGCTACAGTCGCAGCAATACCACTGCAAGAGCTAGCAGACTGTCTCGAAAATCTGCCACCGCTTGCGATTTTGATGCCGAGTACGCATGAGCTGGCGAGGAAGGCAGCCGAGGTGGATGTGCAGAGCGTGCTTCAACGACTGGCAGAAATGCTAAACGAAACCGCCGGATACGCTACGTGAGTGCTTGAGCAGGCTTTATCGCCGTGGAATGTCGCACATAACGGCTTGGGAGGAGTGGTTGGATAGACGAAATGGAGTGTATGGTACCCTTGTTGCAGACTCTTTTCTGGACTATGATGGCTGACTCTTATAAGTAGATTACTCAGCATGCCGTGGTGATGTGTAGAGTACATACTTGCTCATTTAACAGACCAGCCAGATGGTATCTTACCCAAAGTGTATACCATCATGTAGCATAATCAAGCACGCTTTGGCCTGTTTGCACAGTCATGGTCAAGTTGAAATTTGACAATATGCGTTTAAAATGTCATCGATTTGAGTCCACTCAATGGTATCGGCTGTTCAGATACCCTGCCTTTTCTCCAAATACCCCCCATCAAGTCCTCCCGCTCCTTATAAACCCAACCACACCCCCACAAAACCCCACCAGATCACCCAATCTCTTCCCCTCAGCCTCCTGCCACTGCCTCCACTCCACCAACACATCCCTCAAATCTGCATTCCCTGGTACGGCTTCTCCATGAATTTTCAAGAATACCGACATCCAAGCTTGCACGAGCTCATAGTCTCGTTTCTGCCGTAATCGATGTGTAAGAGCGGAGACGAAGGTAGTAAGCTCCTCTGGGTTGAGGGAGCGGATTTCGATGTCTGCGGCTGCAGGGGAGAGAGTTTTGAGATGCTCGATGAAAGGGGCGTAATCGCCGGATTCAGAGCTAGCATGGAGCGTTACCGTGAAAGCGCTAGCAGCGCCGGCACGGTCCATCTTAGTGATGCGCGAGCGTTCCGCGAGGGTAATTTGTGTTGAAATTTCTGCAAGTATTGGCTGAGGTGGTGTGATACTATCGAGTGAAGGGAGGAAGAAGGGCGCCTTTTCGGGCGCTTTGGGGGGTTCCTTAGGTTTATTGCGTTGGCGGATGGTATCTAGGTGGAGGAGCGTTTGCCAGCGGGATTTGGGGACGATGCTGAGGGTGAGCATGTCGAGGTCTAGTTGGTCGGTTGATGCTGGGGCGTTGTATGGAGTTTCAGAATCGTCGTCTGGTGACTCTTCGTCAAAGGCGGCGTCGATGAGTCCTTGACCGCTTTCGCCCGATGAAGTAGGGGCTATGGCTGGGGCGATCTCGTCTTCTTTGATTAGTCGGGTGGGTACATGCGTGAATAGTGTTCTATTGTTCCAAATGTTGATCCCTAGACTATCAGCATGAGCTGTAGCGAGGAACTCTCCGCTGTCCGAAAATGCAAGCGCTGTACATGGGCTTTCGATTCGAATAGCATTGATTAGGTGGCCTGTAGGTAGATCCCAGACACGTATGACTGAGTCCATTGACGACGCGACTATCCATCGGCCGTCACTCGAGAAGCAGAAGTCGCTGATCTGGCCTAGACAGCCCCAAAGCTCTCTTACCAACTTCTTAGTCTCTGTATCAACGACTCGAATTGACAGATCATCACAGCTCAGCGCAACAAGGTCGCTCGATCTGTGGTACTGAGAGGATATGATTGCCGTTGTTGGGAAACAGTCGATCTCGTCCTCTAGGTATCCTGTCAGAAAATCCCAGAACTTGATCTTGCCATCCAGCCCACAGCTGATCACGACTCTATTCAGGCCATCTACCATGAGTCCGGTCACGGCTTTGCGATGCCTGCCTTCCCTTAGGCTGAACCGATTTGGTCCATCAGCAGTGATTTCACCGTTGCTAGCAGCGTGGCTCGCTTTTAGCTTCCTCGCCTGACCCGGAGTCAATGACGATGGGAACTTTTGGCGAAGGATCCCAGACTGAAGATTGTACATCGATATACTCCCCCCTGCAGAACCCACGAGCGCAAAGGTACCGCATGGGGTGACCGCAACACTGGTGACTTCTGTACCATCGCCAGTCTCAAATGCCCATCTACCTGCCTTCTTCCTCCCCCAGAACCACGTCCTCGCGTGTTTGTCCCCGCGGTGGCCTGTCACAACGCTCTCCCAACCAGTGATATTGCTCTCCGATGCATCGGCAGGCCCCTTCTTGGACGAGGTGTTTGACCAAACTGAGCCACCGCCGCTGGAAGCGCCCATACCTCCATCACGATTGAGAGAGCAAGCTATGCATCTGATCTCGGGTGCTTTCAGGTCTTCGAGAGTTGTAGACCTCTCTGTTTCTAGACTTTTGCCTAGAAGCCCAAGCTTCTTTGCTTTCCTTCGCACGGTGCCTTGGCTCAATTCTGTGCTCTGTCCATCTCTGCGTAAGCTCCAACCCCAAAGGGTTTGATCTCTTCCGGCGCTCATGAGCCATTTGCCTCCAGCGTCAGAGCCATCGGCGTTCGAAGGTACAAAGGTGAGCCGGGTCACCGGTGAGGCATGGCCGCAGCGAGAATGCAGAATTCGCGGGATTGCGGATAGTGAGTTTGCATCGAAGATCCAAGACTTTAATGCATTGTCCAATCCACTTGTTATCATCACCTGTTGGCCAGGTAGGAATTTGACCTTGTTGATGCCACCGGACTCACTTGTGTGAAGAGATGTTGGTGGATTATGGGCCCCACGTAAAATGCCACTGATTCGCCCACCATTGGTGAGATCCCAAAACGTGACGTCTCCATCGCCGACTCCAGCCGTTGCCATTATACCCGACTTGCTGCCGTCTTCCCCAGCCCCAAGTCCGTCTGTGCGAAAAGATATGGACGTTGTAGTGGAGGCTCCGGAGCCTTTAGTGTTGAGGCTCAGTATAATCTTGTCGATCCGAACGTCATGTAAGACTATCGATCCATCTGCGCGAGCAATAGCGAGCAAGGAGAGCGCAGGGGTTGGCTCCAGAGCAGTGACAGCGCCAGCTGAGGTGTTTTGTGGGAGAATCGTGTAGATCAGCTTCCCTGTACTGAGATTCCAAATGTCTACACTGCCGTCTCTTTTCCCCACGAAGACCTTGTTTAAGAAAGTTGGCATATTGCATATGCCTCCGGCAAGTATGTTCCCTCCATTGGCCTTTCCAGACGTAGGTGTGAGGGTCGTATAGTGTTCGTAGGTGGCCGATTTCCAAACCTCTATCCTCGTTGCAGAGCATCCTACTATCCAGGAACCGAAAATCGAGATGTGTGTGAGCGATTCCGATGAATCAATCGGCATTTCTAGCTCTCTAATCTTCTTCCCTCTCTTGAAAACCCACACTCCAACATGGCTACCACCTGCGCCTCCATGCCATGCTGCGAACACTCGGTCCTTCCAGGCAACGGTGGATGTAATGTCAGCCGGTGTCTGCGGTCGCGTAAGGAAGACCAGGTTTAGGCCCTTTACCAGGTCGTAGGTATGGAGGCATCTTCCAACAGAGGTCGTGATTTGGAATGTGGTCTTACCGAGTACTAGGGAGGTAAATGGGACCGGGGTTGAGGAGACTAAACCTACTGTCTGTCGAGTGTCTCTGTCAGCTGGATGAGTATAACTGTGATAGTAAATAGACTTACTCTAAAAGGAGCGAAAATCCGTGGAGTTTGGCGCTTTTTGTGTGTGCCGTTGGAGAGCTTCTGACGCTTCACAACAGTACCGTCGTCGGTGCCATTGACATATCCTCGAGACATCCTACTTGAACATCACCATAGATTTATCATTGCTGGAGCTTTGCGACAATTCTTTCCACCATGGACCAAATTTTTGCCAATTTGTATGCACGTTGACGTTTTGAGCCAAACGTGGGGCAAAAAAATTCTCGCGTCGCCGCCCCGCTCCATTCTCAACATTGCACCTTCCTGCAGCCAAAGACAAAGATAATGGTCCATGACTGGGCCTGGCCTTTGTTCAGAACCTTGTGCTCGCAAGTGCAGCTGTGAATGATGACATGCATGCTAATAGTGTTGTCGTGCAGTAGCCGTTCTCTCCTGGTCATGCGCCGAGGAACCGTTGGATAATGGCAACAATGTCAAGGACAACCAGTCGAGAAGATGGTTCTTCCAACCACAGGTCTCAGAATAGATCTACAGAAGGTGATACGCAAGACCGAGCAGCAGACATGCCTGGCACACCGTCTCCTACAAATCCTACCAAGCCAGGGCCCTCCCTAGCATCTACAGGACTTGTACCCTCTCATTCATTGTTGTCGGCTCCTCAAAATGCCGCAGCCCCTAGCCGAAAGAGTCGCTTTGCTGATGCAGGTACGACGGGTACAAATGTTGGCAGAGCAAGCATTTCAATGCCGCCCCCCACGACAAAGCCTTCATCAATATACAAACCTTCTGCAGTGCGTCGCCCTTCAGCAATGCAGAACGCGACGATCATGAAGGAGGCAGACGCTAGCTTGGATGGAACAGCAGAAGAGAGGGCAATTGGCGATACCAATGGGCTGGAGGAACTAGAGAAGACTACGAGCCTTCCAGGCACTCAGATTGGCTCTGCTTCTGAGCCTCATAGCCCGGCTGGTCTCTCAGATACCGCTCTGAAACCGAATTCGAACAAACCTGGAGATCGGCTGTCTTTCTCCTCGCTCTACTCGCTTGGCTCCGCGATCTGCGGCGGTGCCACTGGGTTGGCTAGTGCACCTCAGAGTACCGCAAGCTCTACTGCTGGCTCCATCAAGAGTGTCTTGTCTGAGCAGCCAGCTCCGACACCTACGCCTCTATCTCCTTCTTTGGGGGCTGCGGCAGACAGAGAAGCGGCATCTATAGCTACCACTGCCACAGATCCGGTATCAGTCACGGCCAATTCTCAACCACTACATCAAGGTTCGAGATCCCCCTGGATCACATGGGTAAGTCTGAGCATTGACGGATTTGGGTAGTGCCAGTCAATGCATTGAAGGATCCTGCATCAAGTACTCAAACAGCTGCTGCGAAACACCTGGACTCGTGGAGCTCTGGTCCATTGGCAAGACCCAGTGGCCCACGTCGCTCTCGTAGCCGAACGCAACAGAGACAGCCAAGCGGAAGCAATATCACAAGTACCACTGCTAGCCCCAGTAACAGCGAGCGAGGTAAAACATGCTACAGTTGTGGGGTTTCTTCTGAGCCACGTCGCTAATGCCGACGATAGCAAAAGCTATGCCAGTTGGGCGAGTCGGTATTTGTGCCCTTGATGTCAAAGCCCGAAGCAAGGCCAGCCGAAATATCTTGACGCGCGTCCAAAACAATGGGGAATTCGAAGTTGTCATCTTCGGCGACAAAGTGATCTTAGACGAGGGTAAGTGGCTCCCAGTTATTCTTGACTAGCGCCAGAGACTGACCTACGTGCAAGAAGTGGAGAATTGGCCGGTATGGTAAGTCTTGATTGTTGTTGTATGCCTTTCTGAACGCCCTTCGATTACGAACGCAAGAGATTGTACTGGGACACTGCACACAACGTTCAATATTTGACATTCTCGCGCTGTCACCTCTTGATGGGTATACGATGACTGACGAACCACAGCGAATTCTTGATCTCGTTCTTCTCTGGTGGTTTTCCGCTAGACAAAGCTATAGCCTACCAAAATCTCCGCAGACCTTTCTCGATCAACGACCTGTCTATGCAGAAGATTTTGTGGGACCGTAGGATTTGCCTACGAGTACTGGACAGCATGGGTGTGCCCAGCCCAAAACGTATCGAAGTCAACAGAGATGGCGGACCTACTTTAGAGTCGGCTAAGCTTGCTGAGCACGTTTACAGCTTCAGTGGGGTCAAATTACAAGGCCCAGAAGACGGCACTGGCGGAGGAATGCCACTTACTCAAGAGGTTAAGTTGTCCGAGGATGGAGATACGCTGTTCGTCGATGGTAAGGCGTTGCGAAAGCCCTTCGTGGAGAAGCCCATCAGCGGAGAAGATCATAACATTCGGATCTACTTCCCATCGGATCATGAGAGTGGCGGTGGTGGTAGGAAGTTGTTTAGAAAGATAGGTAATAAAAGCTCTGAGTGGGACGATAAGCTTATTGTTCCGCGAGCTGTCACGGAAGAGGGCAGCAGCTATCTGTACGAACAGTTCTTACACGTCGACAACGCGGAAGACATCAAAGCATACACTGTTGGACCAGACTTTTGCCACTCTGAAACTCGGACGTCACCCGTTGTTGACGGTTTGGTTCGTCGCAATACTCATGGCAAGGAGATACGCTACATCTGCAATCTGAGCCCGCAAGAACAATTGATAGCGAAGAAGATAGTGAATGGCTTTGGCCAACGCATCTGTGGTTTTGATATGCTTCGTGTCAACAATCAGAGTTATGTCATAGATGTCAATGGGTGGAGTTTTGTCAAGGATAACAATGACTATTATGACAAGTGTGCCAGTATTCTCAGGCAGATGTTTACGAGCGAGAAGCACAGACGTGAAGGTACTATTCCTGCAGTTGGACCAATTGCGGAAGATCTTTCTGAGAAAATCCAAGCGGAGAAGACCCAGTCAGAGACTGCCCAAGCCAGTCGCAAGAAGACAGTCACAGAGCACCGTTCAGCGCTCAAGAATTTAATGAAGTCCCCTAGTATGTCGAAATTACGAGTTCACCAACATCACGGCCAATCAGGCTTAGCTTCACCAGAAATCAACACCAGCACGATGCCACTATCATCCCCACCTACATTCGAACGAGGTCAAAGACCTAGTATACCACCCACAGCCTCATTTGGCAATGTTGACCAATTGCCTCCACCAGCAGTATCGGAACAGTTCACTCAGCCGTCACCTATAGCCGATCAAGAGCCTGTAGAAGCCGCTCCTCAGCCGTCGTCCAAACATTCTTGGAAGCTCAAGGGCATGGTGTCCGTCGTACGACATGCCGACCGAACACCAAAGCAGAAGTTCAAGTTCACTTTCCACACCCAACCTTTCGTGGAACTGCTCCGAGGGCATCAAGAAGAGGTCCTGCTCAAGGGTGAAGCGGCTCTGAACAGCGTATTGGACGCTGTCAAACATGCTATGAAGCAAGGAATCGAGGATCCTGAGAAGCTGCAATTGCTCCGGACCTCACTAGCTCGGAAGGGAGCTTGGACGGGGACCAAAGTGCAGATCAAGCCAATGTTCCGTAAGAGAAAGAAGGAAGAGATCACCAAGATTCGCAGTGAAATAGAGGAACGCCCCGATCCCGAGGCGATCTTAGCTGCCCATGGACTCACGGAAGAACCCGAGGAAGAATCTAAGCCCCTATCGCGTCCAGTGACTGTAAGCGATTCGATCACGGAGACGACCTTGTCACGGTTCTCTGCTGCTGAAAATGACCTAGTGATAGAGAAGCTTCAATTGATCGTTAAATGGGGTGGAGAGCCAACTCATTCTGCGCGTTATCAGTCACAGGATCTTGGGGAAAATATGAGAAGCGATCTTCTCCTGATGAACAAAGAAGCGCTTGATGATGTCAGAGTTTTCACAAGCTCAGAGAGGAGAGTCAGTACAAGTGGTATGTACTCTAGATATATATCTTCAAAGTCAATGCTAATGAATCACAGCGCAAATATGGGCTGCCTCATTTTTGAACGAGGAAGAGGTTCCCGAATCTTTCATTACCGTTCGGAAAGACCTTCTTGATGACTCAAATGCTGCGAAGGATGTTATGGACAAGGTCAAGAAAAAGCTGAAGCTCTTGCTGAGAAAGGGCGAGAAGGCGCCCCCACAATTCGCATGGCCAAGCAATATGCCAGAGCCGTCTGATGTAGTCCGCAAGGTCGCCGAGTTGATGGTGTTCCACCGAAAGGTCATGAGATACAACTACAAGAAGCTCAATGGCGCTGCAGCCGCGTCACTGAATGCCCTAAACAGAACCGGAGAAGGAGCAGCCTCCACCTCGAGTCAATCATCCGGTGGCTCGCTTGCCCAAGCCAAAGCGGTGTCGTCTGTACAAGCTAGGTGGTGCTGTGGCGAAGATCCCGAACTGTTCAAGGAGCGATGGGAGAAGCTGTTCTCTGAATTCTGCGACTCTGAAAAGATTGACCCCAGCAAAATCTCTGAGCTCTATGACACGATGAAATTTGATGCTTTGCACAATCGACAGTTCCTGGAATGGGTCTTCACCCTCGATGCAAACATGCCTAACGAAGAGACCAATGAAGAGGCGACGCCTTCAGCGGAGAGGCCATCTGAGCCTAGATCATCCCATAGCTCAGCCAGTCTTTCCAAGCACAGGCGGAAAGGTAGCGCAGAGAAGGCCACAGACAAATCCTCAGTGACTGCAGCAGAGCGAAATATGGCACAGCGTATGGGTCTAAGGCGCAAATCCGTCATGAACCCACCCTCGCCACAGCTTGTGTCCGATGAGAACCAAGAGTCGTACTTTAAGCTCTACAAAGGCACCGGTCAACCCAAAGCAAAGCAGGACGTTCGGCTCGAGGCCTTGCGTGAGCTGTACAAGCTGGCCAAAGTACTCTTTGACTTCGTATGTCCGCAGGAATACGGCATTAGCAATGAAGAAAAGCTCGAGATCGGTCTGCTTACCTCCTTACCCTTGCTCAAAGAAATTGTCAACGATCTTGAAGAAGTCCAAGCCTCTGACGATGCTAAGTCTTTCGTCTATTTCACCAAGGAGTCTCATATCTACACGCTTGTTAACTGCATTTTCGAAGGCGGCATCAAGACTAAGATTGAGCGCAATGCTATTCCTGAGCTTGACTACCTGTCGCATATCACTTTTGAGCTGTATGAGTCGGAAGACAAAGACGCCGATACCTTCACGTACAGTATTCGCATTACGATCACGCCTGGGTGTCATACTTTTGATCCGTTGGATGTGCAGTTGGATTCGAAGCATTCAATTGGATGTGCGCCGCGGAGGAGCCTGACTACGCACATGGATTGGAAGGAGGTCATTGAGACATTGAGGGCCAGATTTCATACGTAAGGCTGTCTGAACTCTTTGCCTTTGCGAAGACAAGACTGATACTCCGCAGTGTGAAACTACCCAAGAGCTTCCTTACTGTCAATGTCAGCGAGAGCCACGCTAGTGATAGCGACACGAAAGAGAAGGCAAGCGCAGACAACGGCATGAACTAGACTGCATGAGCGATGAGCATATATGTAATACAAGGGTGGCTAGCGCTGATGAGAGCTTGCATGCATTAGAGTATAGACGCCAAAGCGAAGATGGCAAATGGCGCTGATTTACATATCGAATAGGCCCACAATCGTTGAATACGAGCCTGCTTTCTTCGTATAAAGCACTAAGACGGCCCTTCTCGCGAGCTCGCCAGGCGCAGTGGTGGGCTTGGCTACTTACCTTAAGATCTGTATCCTTCTGTATCACGGTTGCGGGAAGCCGTCCGTGGTGCCGTTAGCGAAAAGCAAACCCTCGAAGGAGAGGCTTTCGTAGGAGTGTGTTGACTCTCATTATGCAGTCTGATCAACTGATATTGGAAGGCCGCCTCTGAGCTTTTTGCTCTTTTCTCGGGGATTCATTCTATAGGCCTCGGTAGGTGTGTGCATACCCATTCGCGAACGTGAAGCAGAGAATTATACCTGAATATAGGACATTAAGTGGCTTTCCCTTGCCAGCTTGTTTGGCGCAGTGATTTGGGAAGTGATGTCCTCAAATCTTAATATCTGTATCCTACTGGCTGTAGCGGAAAAGACCGTTCCAGCGAGTTAGCGAAATGAAAACCTCGAAAGAGAGGCTTTCGTAGGAGAAGACTCTGAGCTTTTTGCCATTGGCGAATATTTTAGTCCAAATGCAGCGCTTTGTTCATCTATTCTACACCAAGGCAGCCACTCCTATACTCCATCGCTCGTTCTCTTGCCTCGGTGAACCCTAACAAGCTTCACTTTCTCAGGTGGTCTCATGTCTTCCTTCTCACAATCTAGAGCACTATGCAAGGATTTAGACAGCGACCCATTGCTTTGAGTTGCTTTAGAAGCATTTTGGTCACTCTGAAAATCTGCAATGCGACGTTCATCGCTTTACGTTTAGTTGTAAGGCACCACGCTTGCGAGATGTAGTTGATTATATGGCTCCTCGTTGCCAGCTCGTCTGGCACAGTGGTTCGACCAAAGTAGTATTCACCTTCAATTCACTTCAAGCAACCCAGCCTACCTTGATACCTGTAACCTACCAAGTGATTGGTCAGCGAAATGGAAACTTTCGAGCGAGAGGCTTTCGTAGGAGATCGTCTCTATGAGGTGCGCGATGCTATGAGATATCGTGCACATCATGGAGACGGGTCCGGAGCTTTTTGGCTTTTTTCAAGATTTTGTTGATCTGATATTTGCAATGGACACGAAGCTGATGATGAAGTAGGGAGTTTTGTAGAGCTGCAATTTTCACCTGATCTATTGAAGAATAGGCCAGCTTCTTTCGCCAGCATAGCTGGCACAGTGGCAGCCTCAAACTTGATACTTTGTATCCTATTGTCTGATGTGCCAAGGCACTCTGGACCTCAATGAAGAGAAAATCTCGAATGCGAGGCTTTCGTAGGATATTTGTATCAAGCGGTGGGTCTGATACGGAAACGAATGAGATTCGCTGTCGAGTACGGTACTATGGGCTTTTTGGGAATAGAGGTCCATTTGCGACGTCTGAAAGCACTCGTCAGCTCTAGACGCCGCTCCAGTAGATTCTTAGAGCTTGGCATTCTATTTCTTGCTGGTCACGCGTGGGTTCCAGGAAGCGTTCCCTAGGGTTTTGTGGGTTTCCAACTTCTTCAGGCGTTGGTCTTCGTCAATTATATTTGTACTGTAGCTCCCAGAAAGATCATACAGTTGTTGCAAAGTTGATTGGCGGCTGCGAATCCTCAATGCTGTGCAATTAGCCACAAGTCCATACTTCAAAGGCTTTCACTCCTGTCGTCATCATCGACAGCGTGTGCAGCTGGACCATCTGTTCAAAGATTTGCGAGTAATGGGTATCTACCGTCTTCTATCAAAGCTTGTGCCCCAACTACTTGTCCCCACCAGTTCCACTCATCGCGAGCACCGCCACTCCAATCAACAGCCACCAATACCTGTGATCACACATTGTTAGCTTCCCATCTCACAACTTTATCACACTGGATAAGTGGGACTCACTTCTGCAAAAATGTCTTGTCCGCAGGCTCCTCCTCTCCCTCTGTCCCCCCTCCCAGCGCAGCCCCAGCCGCAGCAGCCAGCCCCTTGCCCTTCGTAGGCGCATCAAACACCACACCCGGCGCAGGCTTCACGGTATTGATATCGAAGTCGCCTCTTGTAATCGTAGCCTCTGTCGTTTTACCCTTGCCATTGGATGCCGATTTCGTAGCACTTGTTGTGGGTGAATACGCGCGCCAGCTCGCCCCCACAACATCCCCCTCATTGTTCACTGTTATTCTGAAACGGCCTTTGTACGGCGCATAAAATCCATTCGTAGCCGTCGCGCTCGTACGCACCCTTCCTTCTTTCACACTCTTGGCATCACCATCGGGCATGTATATCGCAACTTGCGTTATCGCTTCCGGATCGGATGTATCTTTTGGAGGCGTAAAGCTTTCTAGTTTCGAGAGATGCGGGTGTAAGGGATGGTATGCTAGTACTGCGAGCGGTTTGGGGGAGGAAGGCGTGGGCGATGAGGGAAGAGCTTGGAGGGTGGCTGTGTAGAGCGATGGTGGTGTGGGTGGGGAGGAAGCGGCAGAGGAGAGGGAGAGGAGGGCGGAAAACGATGGGAGGAGTATTGAGAGATGCATTTTGGGGGTTTTGCTGCCTTCAACCTTGGGGAGGAGAGAGGAAGTGATGCTGAGGTCGTTCAAATAAGACTGCCAAGGCTGATGATCGATATATCTATCATGTATCCAACGATTGCAATATACAATTCCTAGACCAGCAGAGTGAAGGGGGTATGATAGTAAAGTGATGTGGACCAGGTCCGGAGCCTTAGATGCTTGAAGTTGGATCCATAGGATATCCCTACTCAAGTAGGCATAGCGGTCCGGTCCGGACTATATAGCTTCTATAGGGACCGGACTATATCTTATAAACCGGACATCTATCATTTTCAAAAAGTACTACCCCTCCACGCCCTCCTGGAGCAAGGGTTTGGTGGTATAGGTTGTGATTATGGCAGGTGCTATCTTGGCTCCCGCCAGACCAGTCTTTTGGATCTCGCACTCCCAAATCTTCAAACCTATGGAACCCATAATGAGTTATACCCAATCCCTACTCGTAGTGCTCTTCACGATCCGACTTCCTTGCGGGTTGCAGGCTCACTGCTTTGAAAAACTGGTCTCGTACAACACCGATCACCCGAATAGTCGAGATAGGATACTCTACACCCATTGCTACACTATCTATACGGCACTCTTTAGAGGTTACAATTCAAGTCTGCTCGAGTCTCCCAGACTATACCACCAATCTACTCAAGAAGCACAATGCACTCAAGCTTGGGTCAACACCAATTACAAAGTATCCGACCATTATTACATCCAGAGGTGGCATTATATAATCTGCTCCAAATCCAATATACTTTCCCTCCACATACACTCTCTTACTTCAGCTCCCCAAACACCCATTCTACTCCCTCAACATCCTCCTAACACTCCCATCAATCTCCCTCTTCCTCGCAGTCATATTGACAGGTAGGGGCGTCAAATTCTCCCCCAAAATCGCCCACTCCGCCACCGTCGCGCCCGTACTATTAGTCAGATTCGTCGCTTGATTCCCCTGAATCATCAACGTGGCATACGCCCCACTCCACACCGCCGGACTCAAGGTTACGTTAGTAGTGTTACTCATATAGGGCGTTATTAAATTGATCTCCGTGGTGTTGTACGGCACACTAATGTCCACGTTCTGGCTCACAGCTTTTACCGCGGAGCTGTCGGGCGTGCTGGTATTATGGAAAAGCACGGTTATGTTCGTGGGTGGATTTTGTGCCCAGTCGAAGTAGAATGCTGTGATTGGTTGGTAGGGTTGGGTGGCTAATTTTACGGTAATTGATTGGCTTATGTTGGAGAGATTAGGCTGCCACTTCGTGCTCGCGGCTCCGTCGACTGCGGAAATGGGGAATTGACCTGGTTGGAAATCGTTGGGGGAGCCTACAGGGAGGCATTGGGCGATGTTTCCTGCTACGGTGGATCTGTTGGCGATCATACGGTTTTGGAGCGTGAGCGTGCCGTTGGGGATCAATCGATATGTTGTGGAATTGTCGTTGCCGATTTGAACGGGGATGGAGGCGTTGGCGAAGGTCATGTTGGCAGTTGTGAAGGGCTGGGTGAGGCGAGAGATGGTGGTATGGGTTCGGTTAGCGACGGCGGAAATGGGCCAGCCTTGCCAGTAGAATGTGCGGTATTTGAGAGCGGGTATTTGAGGTGGAAGGGATGGGTCGAGGCGGAGAGTGAAGTCGGGAGTGAGACGGAGGCCTAGGTAGCCGAAGATGGTGACCTGGTTTGCGCCGCCGTGGCCTGTTAGGAATGGATACGCGGGATGAGTGCCACCGTTGGCGGTGAAGTCGTCGGTGAGCTGTTCTGAGAATTGGAACCATGGTGCGCGAGCGTACGGTTGCTCGGAGTATTGCTGGTAGGTGTACGAAGCACAGCCTGATTTCTCCACTGCGCTGGCAACAATACTGAAGATAGCGTATGTCATGCCGGGTCCGTTCAAAGACTGCTTGCCAGCATAGTATTGGAGATCGTTTAAAGAGTCCTGTGCGGTATAATTGTTTTGGTAGTTCAATGGGAAGGTATCGAGCACCACATCTGCCTGCTTGACAGAAATACTTCCGTTCATTCCTGTGTACTCATCAATGATACCGGCTCCAGCGTCCCTCGAGATAAATATGTTTGCTGCAATATCGGCAAATGTCGAGTTTGCAGGCATGCCAAACATTTGACGAAATATATTGGCATTGGTCAAGGTATCAGCGATCAAGGGCATAGTGAAGCCTCCATTGTCGACTCCATTGGCGTATTCGTCTGGGTCAGTCATGTTCGTTAGAGTGTACTGCGAGCCATTCTTCGTCACCACCTCGGAGTAGAACGTGGCAATTGAGTTATAGATTGGGAACAGCGAGGCATTGAAGAATTCAGTATCGCCAGAGGTGACCCAATAGTTGGCGAATTCTTGAGCAATGTCTCCATTGATGTGATATTCATAGTCTATGACTACATGTGAGCTGTCATTTCCTCTACGAATCGAAGCTGAAGGGAAGCTTACCAAAGCAAGGCCCAGTCCCGGTACAATTCCCATACCTCCCGCTAGTCCAAGAGAAGACTGCAGCATCACTCGAAAAGCTGGTGGTATTCTTTGACGATTGATACGCCGTCTGTGCGTTGGCCATTGCTTGGCCGTACCTCTCAACGCGATAGTTGGCGATCTGCTTGACAGCTGCGGGATGCGAAGCCGCTAAGCCAGGCTGCATCCAGATCTCAGCGTCCCAGAAGACGAGTCCAGCATACGAGTCAGACGTCAGACCTCCAACGCTTATACTCCAGGTGTCAATTGGCGCGTAGCTGGCATTCGACAAGGCGTTGACGCTGATCGTGTTTTGTAGGAGATAGTATTCGTTCAGCACTGCAGTGATGGCGGACTCGATGATGTACTCGTCTGCCGGTAGTGTGCCATTCTCAGGGTACGTATAGTTGTCGACGGAGTCTGCAGGGAAGACGTTGGCCCACTCAGCCATGTGGGTCATCATGGACGCGTTAAAGCCATTCTGCATGGCCTGCATACACTCGCCCTGGGCAGTCCTTTGAGGATCCAGGAATCCATCTGATGAAGCTCCACCAACGTACTTTGTGACGGTCGTCGTCTGGCCAGCTTTCAAAGCAGCATTTGCCCCCTGCGCGATGCTCGAGTCATTGACCCCAATATATAGCTTCTCCGACACTAGAGCCAACGAAGACATGTTGACTTCAGCAGAGCCTTCCAAGGTAGAGTACAGGTAAGCTGTCACATTGTGAACATTGTATGGAGTGACAGCCGTGTAGATCGAAGTCCCTTCCATACCACTTCTAGTGAAATTAGTGCGCACGGCGCTTGTACCGTCAACAACATTTACAATGGAGCAATTGGTATCTGCCGACGGCTGAATCTGTAGCTGGACGAATCCTTGGTTGATGTAAAGCTTATGAGCGAACATGGTATAGCTTATCTGAAAGGACGTGCTGGAATTGGCAGGTTTCCATGTGTAGGACCATGATGAGATACCCATCTTGGCGTTGAGTGTCGAGCTAAAATTTGAGATGGTGGTATTGTCGACAGTCGAATCCAGGTATACACCAGCACCGAGATCTACCACAATTCCACCCCAATGAGGTACGCCGCTTATCACGCTTTCTCCACCGTATTGGTTCAGCCATTCGAAGTTTGTTCCATTGGTCGTAGGCTGCTCATCGAAGAAGCCCGCTATCGTAGCAAAGGTCTGCCTCGTACTGAAGAGTGGCCACCCATTGATGTTATCGCCGTGTACCGGGGTATCGATTTCGAAGAAGGGTCCGACCGCCGCGACGTTGATGCCCAGATAGCCATTGGCTAAGCTTTGACGCGACTGGTAGTGGCCTTGATCTAGATTAGTTGTGCGGACTTCCCAGGCAGCATTGTCCCAGGTCACGTTCTCAAAGCGCGTATTATATATCGAGGAAGATGATGTGGAATTCAAAGCTTGCCTCGAGGCAAGCCGAGCTTCAGTGTCAAAGCCAAAGAGGAAGAACGCAAGTGCGGAGACAAGCAAAGAGCGCAGACAATGCATGGTGTCGATTGGTGACACGAGATGCTGGGTATAATTCAAATAGGCACTACTATTTAATGGTAAAGCATTTGCGAATAATGTAATGGCAGAACATGTCGGAATATTGTGGGGAGAGCGAAAGAATAAATACAGCAAACGTTCAACGGTCAAAGCCGAGAGCATGACGCTGGTCGTGCAAGGTACGAGAAAGCTTTGGAGCTTTCCCCAGCTTTCAGCTCGAAATTGACGTCGTGGGTGCCCACTTTAGGCAGGTGACCAGACTTTTTCAACTTTTTCCCTGGAAAGTTCAAGCGCGAAAGCCACGCGGGACGAAAATTCGACCTTAAAACAGGCCTAGAAGGCGGGGTAGCGAGGCTGAAGTTAGCCTAAAGACGGCGGGGAACGAAGCCTAGAGCCAACCCGGAAAAGGGCATTGTTAGCGAAGAACCGGGTCGCCCTGTTTTTCGGGTGGCGCTGATGTTGATGACCCGAAAGGCTTCACGACGACTTGTCCGGGTAATTGGAAGCAACGTTGCATGCACGTGGCTGTAGTACGCATTGGTCGCGCAAGACACTTTGGCAGCATCCGCCTCTCAGCCGTCTTCATCCTCCTCATCCTCTTCAGCCTGTGCCTCCTCTTCATCCTCTACGACAGCGGGTGACTGTCTTCTAGCCATTGCACCACTTCCACTAACATTCTTCCTCTTCTTTGCTTGTCCTGCAATCGCTGCTCTCTCTCCAACAAACTCGTTGCCAGTCCAGTCTGTCTGGCAAAGGGGACATTTCTTCGATTTCTGAGTCCGGAAGTAGTTTTGTGTACATATATCGTGTAGTCGACAGGCGCAAGTCCTCTTCGGGCATCGTTGGCCCTAGATCATAGTCAGCACATATACTGTTCAGACCATCTTCCTACTCACTGTAGTGATAATCTCCTTGCACGCGTGACATGTCTTGATCTTCTGATGCGCCTCTCCATCATCCTCATCCTCATCAACCTCATTATACGTCTCGATCAGCCACCCTCTCAACTCCATCAGCGCCCTTGGACTCAGGCTGTAGTATCCCTTCTGACTCTTCTCAAACCATCCTTCCTCAACAAACGTCTTCATCATCTTCTCTGCCTGCCCCATTGTGAGGCTTTGTCCAGCACTCCCTTGCGTCTCACTCCCGCCCTGTGTCTGCCTCCCCTCCTCCGTAGGTGCTTTGTGTAATTTGATCGCCTGCATAGATGTGATAGCCATGACCTCTTGCCGTGGGGTATTATTGATCTCGAACATAGCATCGAGGACTCGCTTTACGAAGCTGATCTCGTCAGGTGTGTGTATGGTCGCTAGTTGGGTGATTGGATCGCTCGTGGAATTGACGAGAGCGTAGACACGGCTGCGGGTGGTTTGGTGATAGGTGCTGCGTATCTCAAGATCGAAAGGGGAGATGGCATCGTTGGTGGCTGTGATGTAGGCGTTGAAGTCGGATTGGGTAATGTCTTCGGTTAGGATCTCACGCTTTTCTTGTAGAAGTCAGTACCTGCACTGTATCAAATTCATCTTCTGGTGGCATGCCGTACCATGTGCTGAGGAGATCGCTGCTAAAATGGGCTTGGCCTCCTCGAAGGTGAGCGGATTTCTAGCTATGAAAGCCTGCAGGAAGGCACGATTGCTATTGTTCCATTGCGTATTTCCTGCCATCTTGAAGGTCCAATTTATGAGCCGAAGACATTGACGAGTAGTTGGTCTAGACTTGCATAGAAACGACTACTTCGGTCACGGCCTTTGTTAGATCTAACGCGACGCGTGCGAATAGTCTATGTGCAAGTGTTTTACTTCATCCGGTAAAGCGTGCCGTATTTAGCGTATTCAAAATCAATGCTCAGCTTTACAAATTCTAAGGTAACGACGAACCTCTAAATACGCTAACCGTGCGGGCACCTCGCTATACGAGTATAGCGAGGTGCCCGCACGGTTAGCACTCGAATAAGTGTCTTTCTAACTTCTACCATATCTAGCTTCATAGTCATAAGCTTCAAGGACTACAATTCGCTGAGAGACTGATAGACCAATATCCACTCTACAACCCTACTATAAATGAGTTTTACCCAAAGCGATTCATTTTTGCAGTATTTTGGATTCCCGCAAGAAAGAAATTGTACTTCTAGACAAGCCTCATCAACATCTGCGCTCATTTGAAATTAGTAAGGTAGGAAAACCAAAAATTACGTTGTTCCTATACCCTGGAGGCTTGAAAATAACGGAATGGCTTCTAAACTCTCTAATGAAAAGCCGTGAGAGCTGCAGGCCGTCAACTCATCATAGAAGAAAAATTGAATCACGATGTGCTTCGTTTGATTTGCCAGACTTAAACCAGTCGTCTGGCAAAATTAGAGGCGAGAACGAAAGCAATGGTAAGTGCATTGACTACAGTCAATTAGCGAAGACTTTCTGCGCATGTCAAATGCGTGTCTTCTACAAGCGTACTTGCGAAGGTGAACAATCACTAAACATACTAGGAGGCAATGTCCAAGAAGTACTGATTCTACTTCAATCGTCGGCGCACGCCTCACTTTGTTGATAAATGACAGCCTATTCCAGTCAGTATACCAATTTAGCTAGATCACTCCTAGCTTTATTGAGTTGCAAATAAATTTTCCGCAAGGCAATGTGGGATGATAGCGGATACCGCGTTTGCGAACAGCACTGGCGACCCGTAGGCTTCAGCCATATATGCCCAACATATGCCTGATGCGCATGGAATGCTTTTGTACTTGTTCCTAGCCCCCGTTTGTGCTAAAGATTGTCTGTTTATCTCTCGAGTAGACATCGCCATGAGATCCACTTACTACTCAATCTGCGTCTTCATCTCTACCGTTCTTTCGGTACCAATCGCCCAGTCCGATCATTACTTACTCAACTCTGATGAAAACAGCGACGCCACTTTCAGCGGTCTTTACAGAATCGTCAATTGCGGCGCCAACCAGCCAGATCGTCTGAACCCAGAAGCCCTGCAAGTCAAAACATTCCTCCCCAAAGCATGGCAGCAACTCCGATATCTGCTCGCAGACGTCAAACTAGGCACCGCTTCTAAATACGGATACGCCGCGCTCTTCAAGACCAACGACAGCATTGCTACCATTAGCGAAAGCTTCCAGGATATCGCCAAAGGCGCGCCAATCCCTCCGATCAACTACAACCCTACACTGGTATGTCTCCATGCAGATGAGACCGTCCCACTGTTTCGAGGACTGTATGATCGAGGCTGTGCCGGTGGTGCAAGAGCCAGGGCTTCGTTCCCGAAACTCGCTCATGTGGGATTATGTCCCGCTTTCTTTAAAGCTGGGAAGCGAGGCTTGGATTCTCCGTCACCGGTGGATTGTCCGACGTTAGCTGCGAATAATACAATGACGGACGCGAGATACTCCTTGGTTATGAATCAGTATGCGTTCTTTGTTGATGAGATGTTGCACGTTTATCGGAAGGGAGGTTCGTCCAACGAAGAGCAGATTGAGGATGTGTTTCCTGTGCAGAAAGCTGTCAATCTCAACGCGACGGCTTCGTTGGCGAATGTCCATAATTGGGCTCTTTATGCTGCTTGTGAGTAGTCTCATTGTTTTGTTGGTAGAATTGTATGAGTCAAGTGCTGACTCGAACTAGCCGCTCATGCATCCTGCGAGAACTGGCCAACAGTACCACCATCAGATACAACCATTGCGAGTGGTAAAAGCGGGAGAAAGTAAGGTAAACATAGAGCTCAGTCGTGATAGGTATTTAGATTGTTGGTTTCTCATAGTATTAAACATCAATCATGACTACATCATCAGAGCAGCTTAGAAAATAACACAGCAACCCATCGTTCGGCTTTGGCTAGCAAGATCACAACGTCGACCGATTATTTCTCGCGCTTGTGCCTTACTCAGACTTAACTTCAACCTTCGACTTGTCTGTAAGACCGTCAGCATTAAATACTCAAAGTTCAACAATCTGAATACTGACAGAAGGCCACATGATCTTTTAGAGGTGCCGCCTTATCGGTCTTCGGCTCGGGGTAATACCAAGCAGCTTCTTTGGCCTCCTGACCTGTTCACGTATCAGCTTCGCTTACAACTGCAATAGGCCTATTCGTACCACCGGCACTAATGTTGTAGTAGGATGCCGTACCCTTCCTATCAAAGATATTAGCTTAGGATGATGGACGATAGGTAAGCCTTAGGTTAATCTACCATGGGCAGTAGGTGGTTAATGTTGCCTTCGACAGCGCGGATTGATCTACGGAGTTGGGCGGAAAGTAAACGTTGCCTTCGACGAACTCCCACTTATCGGTCTCGGCGATAACTTTGCCGTTGAAGGTGGCTGTTGCGTGAGGCATGATGGTAGCTGTCCTGCTTGGTGCTGTATTTATTGACCGAGGTGGGAGATATAGATGTGAACGTGGTATTGCGAGAGAGGCAGTATTTATGTTCTTAGACCGTGTCCTAATACGGTAGTTGCTGCTCGTCTTGCGGATACTTGTGATCAGTAAGCGCTGAGTTCATGTGCTACGCTTCGAGGGATGCTTGATGAGGAAACCAACGGTAGGGGCCAGCCAGAGGAAGAAAAAATACCCCACGCGGGAAACGGATGGCCCGCGCACTAAATTTTAGGTGGGCTAACCATTAAAGTCGAATGAAATAAAATATAAACGTAAGTATATTATAAATTTACTTTAAATAGTTAAATTTAAAGTTATTTAAATATTATAAAGTTTTATTTTATTATAAATTTACTTTACTACCGCTCCCTCTTTACCGCCGTTATGATTGTTATTATTTTAAAATTTATTCGCGCCTTTATTTAATATAAATTCGAGCTAGGATATAGTATTAATAATATCGCCGCCGGTCTTTATAATATAAACCTATATATACTATAGAGGATAATAACGATATAAAGATTTTATAATACTGTTTTTATACCGAGTAAAAATCTAGAGGGGCGGTCTAGGAAAATTAATAAACTTTTAAAATATAAACTTTTATATTATCTTTCTAAACGACCGATAATTTATTTAAATAAAATAACTTATTTCTTATTAAACGAGTATAATATTATTATTAATAAAGATATTATCTAGTAGTATCTTTACTACTTAGGTTAAAGTAAAAAGATTTAAATTAAAATTATTTATAAACGTAATTAGGCCCTAAAGACTATCTAGTTTATAAAATTAACGGGGTAACGAGTTAATTAATTAATTTTTCTAGACGAGAGTATTATTTATAAATATACTAGTATATTCCGAGCTTTTATATATAACGTCGATATAATTAATTTTAATAAATAATAGGAAGTATAATTAGGCTCTTATTAATATTACGCTATTAATTATCTAGAGCCTATATAAGAGTAGGAGGTAGAGTCTCTTATTTATATATATTATTAACGATTACCTCGACTAGATTATCTATTAAAACTTAATTACGACGGCGATATTTAATAATTTTATTAAATATAATATCCTCCCTCGCTACGGCCGTTTCGAAGACGATAACGTACTTTTAATAATAATTTATAATAATATTAATATTTATTATAATCTAGTTCTAGCTAGTTTATATATTAATATTAATATTTTATTCGAATACCTCTCTCCCTATTTACCCGATTATAACTTTATCGAGATATTATTCTTAGTCTTAAAGAGCTAAATAAAACGGTACTCTAATATTATTTAAATATACGTAGACGAGGGGCGATTTAATTACTTTTTAAATTTAATAATAAAATTATAGACTAGCTATAAAGATTCTAGTAATATTTTCTAATAATTAAATATTAATTATAAGGGTAAAATAGGTACTTAGGAAGAGGAAAAAGAAAAGAATAATAATATTTATAGTAATATAAAGTAAGAAAATAGCTTATATATATAAATCTATAAATAACTCGTAGAAATAAATAACCCTAATTTATTTATCCCTCGGTAGTTTAATTATTAATAAAAGTATATAGATTATTTAGATCCTCGTCCGCTCCGTAGCCCTAGCCGTCGTCGTTATTATATTTAATTAAGTCGATAATATAGTCTTTAGTTACTAGTATAAACCTCTTAACTACGGTATTAAATAATATATCTAGAATATAACTAGTTAGGGCTAGCGAGTCTTTTATAGAAATATTCGAAAGATATTTAAGGCTAGTAGTACTTCCTATTTAAAATTCCTTTTTTTTATATTTAAATTAATTAGTAAAATAAGTAAACGAGTATTTTATTCTAGGTATAATCTTTAGTTTTTTTATTTTATATTCGAACTCGTTATTTTTCTACCCCTAAACGTCTTTTATAATATAATCTTTATTTAATAATTTATTCTTTACGTCCTTTAAGTTAGGTTTATCGCGGTATTATAATTTAAATTTAATTAATTTAATTACGTCGCCGTTAATTAGGTTATTACCGCGATAAAGTAAAATAATAAAACCGTATATAATAGAATAAGAGGGTTAATAATAAAAAGACTCTTTTACTTTTTCTAAAGCCCTTTTAATTTATATCTTAACTTCTAGTATAAAGATTCGAATATTTATTAGAGGGGGGGTTACCGGTTAAATAAAAGAAAATATATATATATAAATAAATAACGAATATATATAATTTATTAACGGCGGCGGTATTAATTTAAACGGTATAAATTTATTCTTTTACTCTTATCTTTTATTTCTTTCTTTACGTATTTTTTTATTTTTTTATTTCTTTTTTATTCTCGCCGGTAGTTCCTTTTTATTTAATCGTTTTAAGATATTTAATTTAATAACTCTTTATTAAACCGTAGTATTCTTACTTAATAACGTATAATATATTCTATTCTTATTAACTTAATGATATTTATATTTATTCGAATATTTATATTTATTATATACCTAGCGGCCGAGAATAATCTAGGTTAAAATAGTATTAAGATCTAGGGCGTTCGATTACTCTAATATAATAAACTAGTAATTTATAAGATTATTCTCTCTAATAACTCTAAGTAAAATAGAAATAAAATTATTAATACTAGCTCCGATACTAGAGCTAGTAATAAAAAAGATAACGGCGATTAATTATAACGAAGTAAATATAGTAGTAAATACTTCCCTTATAGGAGTAGGAATTTATTATAATAATAATTCTACTTTAAGTTTATTTTTATTACTCGTAAAGAATTTATTTAATTAACCCTCGATAACGTATTAATTATTATTTTTATTTATAGTTTATAGATACCGTTTCGTCGCCGGTAACTTTTTATATAATAATATCATCGTTATAAAGACCCGAAATATAAATAATCTATAATTAAAAATATATTTAATAATTTTTTTTAATACTCCCTAAAGACTCGCCTTAATAGGAATAAAAGCCTACGAGATAAATATAAAGCGGTAGTATATTATATATACCTACGCTCCACTACCTCTATAATATTATTATTTATTGATACGGGGTTCTCATCTTAGTATCGCGGGCTTCTAACTTTTAATAATCCTATATCGAGTTAGTATTCCCCCGTTTTATTAGAATCCTTAAAGATTAGTTCTATTATTAAATTTAGAATTTAAAAACTACCTAATAATAAACCCCGTAATTATTTTATATTTTTTATATTATTATTAAATTACTAGCTCTACGCTAGCGGTCTTAAATATTATAGTTTTAATCTTTTTTACCTTTTTAAGGAAAAGACCTATCGTCGTTATAATATCGGGTTTAACCTCGGGATATTTAAAAGAATTTAATAATAATAATATTAATTAAGCCCCCTCCGACGACCCCCGCCGTAAAAATAATAATGAATTCGAAGATATTATTACTCCCGAAGAGACTTTAGATATATAGTTTAAAATTATTAAAGAAGAAAACCGTCGCTTTAAATAATAATAAGAGTTAGGGGTATTATAAATTAAAAATTAAAAATTATATAATTCTATTATTTCTACGCCCGCTAGCGGAGCGTTAATAGAATTTATTATTTATAATAAAAATCCCCTAATTATTATACCTACCGGAGGAATAATAATAAATTTAATTATATTTAATAAGGATATCTTTATTAGGGCGAAAATACTACACTTTAATAAAATACGTTTTTATAAAAGTACGAGCGAAGGTAAATATTTATATTAGTTCCGTAACGTAAATATTAAATTTTTAATTAGTTTTAAATATTTTACTACCGATTATTCAAGAATTATATATTATATAAATTTATTAAAGGGTGACCCTTTAACGTAGTAATATAAATACTATAATTTATATAATTTAGTTAATATTATATTTAGCTTTTTTAAAAAGTTTCTTTTTAATTTAATAATAAATTTAATTAACCGCCGTCTCTTTACCTACGAGAAATAAAAGGAAATTAAATAATAACTTTATTAAAAAATATCGTTATTTAAGGCCTATTTTAAAGAAATAAAGATTTAATTATTTTTATTTTTAAAGGAGTATAAAGTAAATTTCTTTTTAACTAAACTTAAATTTAAATTTAAAAATAAAATTCTTAATACTAGTAATATATTTATTTAAAGGGAAGAAATTCTTACCTAAGTTATTATATAAGAAAAGAATTTAAAGTATATATAATTAATAAGCGGCTTTAATTCTAATTCGGGTTCCTAATTAAAAAACCCTAATAAAGGAAAATTTATAATAAACCGAATTATTAAGTTTAATACCGGCGATAGCGTTAAATAGGCGTATTTAAAAAAGAAGGGTAATAAATATAAAACTAATACTATTAATTCTTCGTATAATAAGATTATTTATTATTATTATAAAGTAGAAGGTTATATTAAGCCTAAATATCCCGATATAAATAAACTAGTTATAAACGTCAACGCGGTATTAATAAAAAACGATTAAATTTAATTTACGCCTCGGAAAAAAAATAAGAAAAATAATTAATAGAGGTATACTCTTTTATCTTTTCTAAAAATTAAATTACTCTTTACAATAAAATTAAATAACTTATTACTTTAATTAACTTTAAAATATAAATTAATTTAATTTTATAGTAGTTTATTATTAAAAATAATTTAGAACTTTATAATACTACCTTACTACTAGTTAAAATAATTAACGGGAAAAATATATATTACTATAACGCGTATTAATTAAATTATTAAATAGTCGATAATTAAAATTAAAGGCGTAAATATAATACTTTATTTTATATTATAAACTTTAAGAATCTAAACGTTATTCTAGGTATATTTAAATTATATTAATTAAAGATATTAATTAATTTTAAAGCGGACTAATAGCGGTTTAAAATTAATTCTAATAATTTATAAATTAAGAAACCGGCTAAATTCACTAGTAATTTTAAAAATAAACCGAATATATTCGCGGTCGTATATATTATAATAGTATAAAGTAAATAAGAAGAACTTCTTAACCTAAAGGTTCCTAAGGAATTTATAAGATTTTATAATATTTTTTTTAATAAGAAGACGAGTACCCTATTTATTTTTAAATAAAGGGATTATATTATTAAAATAAAAATTAATAAAAAACTATTTTATAAACTTCTTTATAATTTATCTTAAACTAAATTATCGGAGTTACGACGTTATTTAAAATCTTTACTTTATAAAAGCTAGATCCGTTATTTAATTTCTTTAATTAAAATATTTATTCTTTTTATACCTAAAAAGGATAATAGGTTATATCTTTATATTAATTATTAAAGTTTAAACGCGGTAATTATTAAAAATCGATACCCGTTACCCTTAATCACTGAGATATTAAACCGCTTATATAGTTTTAAAATCTTTATAAAGTTAGATTTTAAGGATATTTATTATAAGATCTAGATTAAAAAAAACGATAAATTAAAAACTATTTTCCGAATTTATTATAATTATTTCGAATATTTAATTATATCTTTTAGGCTCGCTAACGCACCGGCGATATTTTAAACTTATATTAACTATATATTTATAAATTTAATAAATATAACGTATATAATATATCTAGATAATATCCTAATTTATAGTATTAATCCGGCGGAATATTAACGGTATATTAAATAAATATTTAAACGATTATATTAATTTTAGTTATCTATTAACTTTAAAAAGTATTAATTTAATACCGAAACGGTCGAGTTTTTAAATTTTATTATATTTATTAATAAAGTAGTTATGAACCCGGAACGCGTTAAGACTATTAAGAAATAACTTTAACCGAAAATATATCGGGAGGTATAAGTCTTTTTAGGCTTTATTAACTTTTATAAATAATTTATTTATAATTATTTTAATATAATTACGTCGTTTACTAGCCTATTTAAGGGTAATAAAGTAAATAAGAAAATAAATCCGTTAGAATAAATAAACGGCGCTACGGAAGTATTTTAAATTTTATAAAATATATTCGTAAACGCGCCTTTTCTACACTATTACAATTTAACTAAATAATTACGTATAGAGATAAATACTTCTAACTTTAGTCTTAACTCTATATTATTATAATAAAATAAAAATAATCATTAGCGTCTTATAACGTTTTAATTATAAAAATTAAATCTTTTAAAATAAAACTATAAGATTTATAATTAAGAATTACTCGTTATTATAGTAGTAATAAAATAATAATAATACTACCTAGAAGGTAGCCTCTATTATATTAAAATCTAGATTAATTATAATAACCTAAAGAGTTTTATAAAATAGAAGGAATTAAATTTTAAATAAATTTATTAAATATTTAAATTAATTATTTATAATTTTAAAATCTTTTATCGGGCTAGAAAATTAAATTTTATTAATATATCGTCGCGGCGCTTTAATTATAAGGGGGTATCGCCGTTAAATACTAAATTATTATTAATACTTTAGAATAAATTTACTCTTTAGACTAGCGGTTAATTATCGGAAAAAAATAAAGAAATAAAAATAATTATAACCTCTATTTTTCAAATTATAAAATTAAAAGTAATAATTCTAAAGCGGGATATTATAGTAATATTTAAAATTATATATAATAATCTTAAAAGGCCTATTAAAATATTAATTCGGGAATTATAAATTTATAATAATTAAATAAACTCTTTTCGAACTAGAGCGAATATATTAAAGAACCGCCGTTATATAAAAAATAAAGTATAGGTTATAGACTTTAAAGAATTATTAAGATATAACGGTCGCCTTTATATATTAAAGAATAAAACTCTAAAAGAAGAGTTTATAAAGAGATATTATAATAATTCTTTAATAAGTTATTTTAGTACTACGAAATTATATAAATTATTTACCCGAAAATTCTTCTAGGAGGGTAACTTAAAGTAAATTACGAATTATATTAAAATTTACGATATATATTAGCGGACGAAGGCGCCGCGATATCGTTTATATAACGAATTAAATTCGTTTCTTATTATTATTTAATCTTAGAAAGAGATTTTTATAAATTTTATAATTAATTTACCGCTTAATAAATATAAAGATATTATTTATAATATTATTTTTATCGTTATAAATCGATTTATTAAAATAATTAGGTATATATTTATAATTATTAAAATCAATACCGTTTAGTTAATAGAAGTATTTTATTCTAAAATTATTTACCGTTATAGTATATTTAATAATATTATTAATAATAGAGGCTCTATTTTTACGAGTACCTTCTAGTCGGTTATATATTTTTATTCGAAAATTAAATAACGCCTAAATATTACTTTTTACCCCTAAATAAATAAATAAATAAAATATTAAAATTAAATACTAGAGTACTATTTATATATATTTATTAATAATAAATAAATAAATTAGGCTAGATTACTACTTATAATAGAATTCTTAATAAATAATAATTAAAGTACCGCCGTCGGAACGATATTTTTTTTTTATATATACGGTTATTATCCTAAAATTCGTTAAGAGGTCGAGGACGACTTTAAAAAAAAAAGGTACTAGTTATAAATAATAAGATACGATAATTATAAATTTTAAAAAATAAAATTACGGAGTGTCTTTAAAGCGCTACCGAGTACTAAATTAAATAATATAATAAAATATATAAACTATAAAGTTATAAGGTTAGTAATTTAATTATATTAATAATAAAGAATTTAAAGTAAAAGCGCTTAAGTAAAAAATTATTCTATAAGTTTATAAGGCCCTTTAAGATTATTAATAAAATAAAAGTATAAATTTACCGCCTACTACTACTTTCTATATATAGAATTTATAATACCTTTTATATATCGTTATTTAAATTATATTATCTTCGCGACTATATTAATATAACGGAATCTTTTATATAAGCCCCCGAGTTTATTAATAATAATAAGTTATAAAAGATAGAAGAGGTAATCGATAAGATTAAAAATAAAGAAAGTATCTAGTATAAAGTTAAATAAATTAATTAAAGCGAAGAATATAACTAATAATTACTAAACGAAGAATTTATTAATATTAGTAAATTAATTAAAGTCTTTAAATAGACGGGTAGTAAATATAAATATATAAATATAGTTAAAGAGGTTATTTAGTTATATAAAATAATAAGGCGGAATAAACGAAACCGATATTAAAAATAAATATTACTACTTTTATATTAATATTTATATAACGGACGTTCTTCTTTATATTTATAATTTTATTATATAGTTTTAGGGTATAACTAAATTTAATTTATTATTAAATTATTTATATACGATAGCGATAAAATATTATATTTATAAAAATATTTTTATTTTAAATATAATTTATATAGATATTTAAAATATATTATTAAATAATATATCTAGGTAAATTTAACTAGCGCCGATTTAAAAAAAAAAATTCGTTATCGCTATTATATCGTACGAAAGATTTAGTTATTATCGGAATTATTAAAAGAAGATATAGTCTTTTTAATATAGTCTTTAAGGATATTATCTTCCTCGGGACTCTTTAGGTCCCGTTTATATTAATAGAAATTCTCGATCTTTTTTTCGAGAACTTTATTTATTATTTTTAATTCCTTAATACGCTAATTCGCCGCCGTTAATTAATTTTATAAATTAATAATTATAATAGAGGTTTATTTATTAGTTATTATTATTTTATTATATATTTTATACTATTAGGTAATTTCTTTATTTATTAAATTATATTTATATTCTTCTTTAAGAGTCTTATTACCGATACGGGTATATCGATATATAAACCGCTTTATTTTCCTTCGGAAAGATTTAGGGATTTATTATTATTAATATATATTACTTTAAAGTTTACGGTTATAATTTACCTTTATATAATAATCGATTCCGTAGCGATTAATATAATAGAGTATATAAGGAGGGGATATACCTCGAATATAATTATTATTAAATTAGTAGAAATAGACCCGGTAAGGGAGCTACGAAGTATAGTAAATTATTATTATAATTAGTATTACGTAGTCGCGTTAATAGCGGATTAGTTATATTTACTAGTATATTTATAACTAAAATAATTAATATAAATAAACTAATACTATCGGTAAATAGGAGTTATTTATAGAGTTAGAAGAAAATTATATATAACGAGAGTATTATTTATATATTAGTTATAATACTAGAATACTATTATAGAGCTAGAGTAATAATATATAAGAAAAACTAAAGGAGTTACGAAGAAAGAAAATAAATAAACGAGCGAGTTTATTTTAATAATAAACCGTCGCGCTAAGTACTTTATTATTATAGTATATCGATACGCGCCTCCGCTCCATTACCTCGCTTTTATTAATAAATATAACTATTATTATAATAATTATATTATTACTAATCTCCCGGTATAATATTAAGATTATATCGTTTATATATAATACCTTATTACTAGTATCTTTTATAATATAATAAAAGTATATAATAAGGGTAGCTATTACTATTCCGCTATTAATATTATGGGTATTATAGGAATAATTTAATATACTATATTTACTATAAGTACTACAAGCGCTATAGAAACGATAGTATATACTATTTTACTCCGTTATTATTATATATAATAATATTATAGGGACGAAAGAAATATTATTTAATTAATTATTATTACTATATATTAGCGCTGTAGGGATAGTTTTATAAATATATTATTTATTTACTATTAATATTATTATATAATAGAGGTAATTTAATAGTATTACCCTTCCGTTACTAATACTATATAATAGTACTATAAGAAATAGTTTCGTGTCGCTCCGCGATTAATACTATATATTAACGTTATAGGACCGATAGTATAAATTAGAAGACTTCTTTCCCTTATTTCTCTTAGGGGGTTTAAAGGTTTTTTAATAAATTTCGTAATTTAGTTAAATATTATTCCGTGACTAGTATTATAGATATTAAAGAATTAAGTATATAACCTTATACTTAGGTTACTATATAATAATATTATTATATTAAATAACTCTTTTCCCTTATTTCTCTTAGGGGGTTTAAAGATTTTTTAATAAATATTTTTTAATTAAAGTATTTAAATACCTAGGGACTAGGGTTTAAAGAAGAAAGTAATTATAAAGTAATAATATATTATATACGCCTACGCTCCGCTACCTTTATAATATTATTATTTATCGATACGGGGTTCTAGCCTTAGTATCGCGGGGTTTTAATTTTTAATAATTTTATATCGAGTTAATATTCCCCCGTTTTATTAGAATCCTTAGAGATTAGTTCTATTATTAAATCTAGGATTTAAAAATTATTTAATAATGAACCCTGTAATTACTTTACGTTTTTTATATTATTACTAAACCGCTAGCTCTACGCTAGCGGCCTTAGGTATTATAATAAATAAATAAAATTAAGAAAACTAAAATAGAAGAGAAACGAAGGGAAGGGATAAATAGTATTTTGGAATAATTATAACCATCGGCTACTAACTAGTAAGAAGAGGAGATAAATTATCAATAAGTTAGAGTTTTTAATTAACGAGGTTTCTTTAGCGATTAGTAAAAACTATTAATAACTTTATTAAGAAAATATTCGCGGAACTCCCTTATTAATAAAGTAGTTTTACTAGAGTAGGTATATAAATTAATTAATTAATTAATAGGAATAAATTTAAATTATTAATATTATAACTCTTTATTTTATTAAAAAAGATAATTATCTTCTTTATTTAATATAATAGGATACGTATTTAATAAAATACTATTTATATTATAAACTCTTTAGTAGGTTTAATAAACCTATTTTTATTTAAAAATATTAAAATATTAATAATCTTAATTATAATCTAAATCGAGGTAGTTTTAATAATAATTAATTTAGTAATTTTAATAATAATAATCTTAACGACTTTACGAGCCTTAACGGCTTTAGTAATAATAAATTTAATTATTACTCTTAATACTATTATTAATATTTCTCGCTTTTTATCTTTATCTTTATCTTTATTTTTATTTTTATCGAATAATTTCCTCCGTAGGAATAAGCCACGCCTAGATAATAACGACGATATAAAAATAAAAGTACGTTTAACCTAATTTTTAACCTAGTTTATAAATTTACCGAAACTCTCTCGAGTTATAAAAAAGAGAGTTATAAAAACTCCTTAAGACGGTAGGAGTATAAATTAATTTAATTTAAACTAGGAGTTATTTTATTTATTAATAACTCGCCGCCTAAAGTTATTATTTAACTTTTTAATAATAAATTTTAAGTATATTAAGGTCTTAGAAAAAGCTAGAACTAAATTATAAATTTTTAAATAACTCGGAGTTTATTTCAGGCGAGATTAAGATAACTCTATTTATTAAATAAATAAAGAAATTATAAAAACGGCCTTATCGATAGTAATACTTTTTAATAGTATAAACGAGTGTTATTTTTTAAAAGGGGGCTTCTTTAATAAAGAGTTTTTATTATTATTATTTCTAAACTTCTTTAAAGGTATTTTAGAAGTAACGATAATAATTATATTTTTATTAAAGCGGGGGACGGGCGGTTTATATATTATATTATAATTAAACTCTAACCTAGTTTTAATTTTATTTAATTAAGATATTAATACGGGCCTACTACACGAATAATTTATTATATATATATTTACTCGACTTTAATAGTTAACCTATTTAAAATTTAATATATAAATTATCTATTTAACGTCGGCGTTAATAATTCCGTAAAATTCTTTACTACTCAAAAATTTTGTCGATTAGTATATTAAAGACACGAATTACTTTCTTAAATAAAATTTAATTAATAAGAACTACCGGTAGAAGATAAATCTTTTAGGCGGTATAAGTAGAAGTAATTACCCTCGAATCGTTTTAACTATACACTTGTAGGGCTGAAGCCCGTAGACCCTAGACGATAAGATTCCCGCTCTACGGAGTATACCCGGAAAGCGGGTTCTAGGGCATTTTTTGGGGGGTCTTTTAAGAGTCCGAGGGTCCGTATTAGAAAATTTATTATAAAAAATATAGAGTCTAATATCGCGATCCTTAAGATACTATTATAAAATAGATAAGTAGAGTATTCGTTGAGATAAACTCACAAAAGTTAGATGCCTAAAACATGTTCCTATATAGATTCCATCTTTCTCTGTCTTTCCTGTAGCAGAAATGAATTCGAGCGAGTTCCGCAAAGCTGCTCACTCCGCAGTAGACGAGAGTAAGCTACCCACCGCCATCCCCGCCGCACACAGCTTATCACTCCACAGTTATTGATTACTATGACACTATCCAAGACCGCCGCGTCGTCTCCAATGTCGAGCCAGGCTACTTACGGAAAGTGCTGCCCTCGGGTCCGCCTGCAAACGGGGAACAGTGGGCCGACATCCAAAAAGATATTGAGGCCAAGATAATGCCCGGTCTGACCCATTGGTAAGTCTGCTGGAAAAAGGTCTCAAGAAGCACGCGCCAAAGCTCAAGCTGAAAGGGCAAAGGCAATCTCCTGATTTCATGGCATACTTCCCTGCAAATGCAACCTACCCATCAATGCTTGGCGAACTCTACTCGGCAGCCTTTACTGCTCCAGCATTCAATTGGATCTGCTCACCCGCTATCACAGAACTTGAGACTGTTGTACTTGACTGGCTAGCCCGCATATTACATCTACCAGACTGCTTCTTTAGCGATGGCGAGGGCGGAGGCGTTATACAGGGAAGTGCGAGTGAGGCAATCGTTACCGTCATGGTGGCTGCGAGAGAGCGATATTTGATCTCTGCATGCGAGAATCTCGAAGGTAGGGAGAAGGACGATAAACGATGCCACACGATGGGACGACTGGTTGCTCTTGGCAGCGAGCAAAGCCATAGCAGCACCGCAAAAGCCGCTCTAATCGCTGGTGTCCGTTACAAATCGATACCTTGCCGAATGGAAGACGACCTTGCGTTGACGGGCGATGGACTTCGAACAGCATTAGAAGAATGCGCACGCGAGGGCTTAGAGCCGTTCTATCTGACTACCACCCTCGGTACAACAGCAACCTGCGCCACAGACAGATTCTCCGAAATCATAGACGTCATAGATAAAGCCCCATCGGATCAACCGATATGGATTCACGTCGATGCTGCCTACGCCGGCGCCGCTCTCCTTCTCGATGAGTACGCGCACATTTCAACGCACTTCTCTGCATTCGATAGCTTCGACATGAACATGCACAAATGGCTCCTCACCAATTTCGATGCCAGCTGTCTCTATATCCGCACAAGGAAAGACCTGACGTCCGTCCTCAGCATCACTCCATCCTATCTTCGCAACGCGTACTCAGATTCCGGCCTCGTGACTGATTACCGAGATTGGCAAATTCCATTCGGTCGACGCTTTCGCGCGATGAAGATCTGGTTCGTGCTAAGAACTTACGGAGTCAATGGGCTGAAAGCGCACGTGCAGAGACACATTATCATGGGGCAGAACTTTGCTGCTTGGGTACGAGAGCGCAAGGACCTGTTCGAGATCATTACGCCACCGGCTTTTGCACTCACCGTTATCACCCTTGCCTCACGGTCTGATCAACGTGGACGCCTCACAAACGGCACTACTGAAGTCAAGGTCAACGAAGGCATCGCTACCCAGGATGTTCTGCCCGCCACGGATGAGGACGAGCAAGATCGTACAAACGCTTTAACCAAAGAGGTCTACGAACGCATCAACGCAGCAGGAGAGATATTCTTGACAAGTAGTGTTGTAAATGGTATATACGTTATTCGCATTGTGTCTGCGAATGAGAAAGCAGATGAGAAGCATCTGAAGAAGGCTTTTGATATTCTGGTGAGGACGGCTGAAGAAGTTGTCGCTGAAAATAGAGGGGCTGGACAATGATTTTGTCGTACTTACATAGCTAAAGACAGTCTAGAGCAATGAGAGCAACTAGAGCACGCTAAAAGAGTAGACGTCGGTCAAAGTTGAATGAAGTATATGATGTATTGTGCACAGGGGTTCAGGCTCAGGGCCAATCTAAGTGGCAATCTATACATATCTTAACCTCAGCTTCGTCGGCTTCAACACAAGCATACTCGATTTGAGCGCCGTCTTGGGCTTCTAGGCCGATCTAACGACACTAGATCACCTTAGCGCAGCTCATCAAGAGCTCTGAAGGCCCCAGAATTTGCCCTTTTTTGTTTGTGGACAGCGTACAATAGGCTCCATAGTGATATTGACACCAAGCCCGCGAAATTGTTAATTTACGCCTCTAGGCTGTTACGCTAGTCAAAGATGACATCATCCTGCATTATCCGCACTTTCGGTGAATTAACTCTTTTATCCCCACGTCTACCCGACTCTTGAAGCGCTCCAGAACCACACATCGCCCAAGGGGCCCTCGCGTTTTAGAGAAACCGCAGCTATCACAATGAACCCCTAAGCTTGCTTCTGCTGAAGCTCAGCAGGGTCTTCGCCATCATGCGGCCAACGTTCCAAAGAACGCTCTTTCGAGCGAGCAGATTGCCCCCACGGTTATCGCCGGCCACAGCATGCTCGGGATGCCTTCGAGCTGCGAGACCACTACCCCTGCTCAAACCCTCTCCGAGACCTTTCTACAACAGCTCTGCAGCTGTCAAGAGCGATCAGAGCAACAAAGATTCGATACTTGATCCTTTGGACACATTCGCCAGACGACATATTGGCCCCTCATCCAGTGATGCCGAACACATGCTCAAGAGCTTGGATCGACCCCCGGAGTCTTTGGATGCATTTGTCAACGAAGTATTGCCGGCGAACATACTGAGCTCGAAGGATATCGATATAAACGGCCCAGCATTTAATCACAGGTCAGAGGGCTATACGGAAACGGAGCTGATAGCTCGACTGCGGAAAATCGCTAGTGGGAACAAGGTTATGAGAAGCTACATAGGATGCGGATATGCTGGAACAAAGGTGCCGGAAGTTATTAAAAGAAACGTGCTTGAGGGGCCTGGGTGGTACACAAGCTACACACCGTATCAGCCTGAGATCAGCCAGGGCCGATTGGAGTCTCTCCTAAACTTTCAGACCGTCGTGACTGATTTGACAGCCCTCTCGATCTCCAATGCCTCCGTTCTGGATGAACCGACAGCTGCTGCCGAAGCGATGACCCTTTCTATGAACGCTTTGCCCGTTTCCCGCCAAAAGAGGCCTAACAAGAGTTTCTTGGTCTCTCATTTGTGCCATCCGCAGACTATTGCCGTACTCCAGTCACGAGCGGATGGCTTTAGCATCAAGATTGTTGTTGCAGATATCCTGGAAAATGGCTGCAAGCAGGTGAAAGACGCGGGAGATGATTTAATCGGAGTTCTAGTGCAATACCCTGACACCGAAGGTGGTGTCGAAGAATTTCAAGGTCTAGCGGATATCGTGCACGCCCGGGGCGCTACATTGAGTGTTGCCACAGATCTACTTGCTTTGACGCAACTGAAACCGCCTGGAGAATTTGGAGCAGACATTGCTTTTGGAAATGCACAGCGCCTCGGAGTACCTTTTGGATATGGAGGGCCTCATGCTGCTTTCTTTGCCTGTGGTGACAAATACAAGAGGAAGATACCTGGTCGTTTGGTTGGTGTATCAAAAGATCGGATGGGGAACAAGGCTATGAGGTTGGCTTTACAAACGCGTGAGCAGCATATCAGGCGGGAAAAAGCAACGAGCAACATCTGCACTGCACAGGCCCTGCTCGCTAACATGAGTGCGTTCTACGCTATTTATCATGGCCCTCACGGCCTGCGAGCCATTGCACAGAGAGCTACCAATAGCGCTCGTATCATCGAGGAAGGTGTGCGGAAGCTCGGATACGCTACTAGCTCAAGAGGCAGAGGCGCAGATGGTAGAACGTTATTCGATACTATAGCCGTGGAAGTTGGACCCGGGAAAGCCTCAGAATTCGCTGCATGGGGTGCAGAGGCAAAGGGTATCAATCTTAGGGTTTTGGATGCTAATAGACTTGGGGTCACAGTAGATGAGACGGTCGAAACGGAAGACTTGGAAGATGTATTGGCTATCTTCGAGAATTTTTCGTCCAGCAAAGAAATGGTTTCAGTGGAGCAAATTGTTGCGGACCTTTCGCTCTTGACTCTCGAGACACCGGAAGTGCCTAACGCTCTACATCGGACATCATCTTATCTCACGGACCCAGTATTCAACACCCACCACTCTGAGACCGAGCTACTACGCTATATCCACCATCTGCAGTCCAAGGATCTATCATTGACCCACTCAATGATACCATTAGGCTCATGCACTATGAAGCTCAACGCAACGACGGAAATGATACCCGTATCCTGGCCTGAATTCTCATCCATGCATCCATTTGTGCCTGTAGATCAAGCGAAAGGCTACACTCAGCTGATTGAGGAGCTCGAACGAGACCTTTCCGAGATCACGGGCTTCGATGCAGTATCTCTGCAACCCAACTCTGGTGCTCAGGGCGAGTTCACAGGTCTTCGGGTAATCCGAAAGTATCAAGAACAACAACCAGGCAAGAAACGGGATATATGCCTGATACCAGTCTCTGCCCACGGTACAAATCCCGCTAGCGCTGCTATGTGTGGAATGCGTGTCGTGACTATTAAGTGTGATAACAAAACTGGAGATCTGGATATGGCTGACCTGAAAGCCAAATGCGAGAAATATAGCGAGGAGCTCGGTGCAATCATGATCACATATCCAAGTACCTTCGGCGTCTTCGAGCCACAAGTCCGGGAAATGTGCGAACTTGTCCATGCTCATGGCGGTCAAGTCTATATGGATGGCGCGAACATGAACGCGCAGATTGGTCTTTGCTCACCTGGCGAGATTGGTGCTGATGTTTGCCATCTGAATCTGCATAAGACATTCTGCATCCCTCATGGCGGCGGTGGACCCGGCGTTGGTCCCATTGGCGTCAAGTCCCACCTTGCGCCTTTCCTTCCAGGTCATCCTGTTATCAAAACTGGCGGCGACAAGGCTATTGCGCCAGTCAGTGGAGCACCATGGGGCAGCGCAAGTATCCTTCCCATCAGCTGGGCATACATCAAGATGATGGGCGGTCGAGGCCTTACTCACGCGACGAAGATCACTTTGCTCAACGCCAATTATCTTCTGTCCCGCCTGAAGCCCCACTATCCAATTCTCTACACCAACGCTGCAGGCCGCTGCGCTCACGAATTCATTCTTGATGTTCGGCCATTCAAGGAGACAGCCGGCATCGAAGCCATCGATGTAGCCAAACGCCTCCAAGATTACGGTTTCCATGCTCCAACGATGTCGTGGCCTGTAGCAAACACCCTTATGATTGAGCCTACCGAGAGCGAGAACTTAGCCGAGCTTGATCGATTCTGCGACGCTTTAATCGAAATACGAAGAGAAATCACTGAGGTCGAGAAGGGAGAGCAGCCAAGGGAAAAGAATGTTCTGAAGATGGCACCGCACTCGCTACAAGATCTGCTAGTGGGTGAGAAATGGGAGAGGAATTATGGGAGGGAGAAGGCGGCGTATCCGCTGCCTTGGTTGAAGCAGAAGAAGTTTTGGCCCAGTGTTACTAGAGTTGATGATGGTGCGTTCCCTGCTCGATATGACGAGAAGATTGCGGCTAACGAGCTCCTAGCTTATGGCGATATGAACCTTTTCTGCTCCTGTGGACCGGTAGAGTCGATAGACGGTATGACTGGAGCGGCGGCGCCTGCACCTACATGAATGTATATGAGCTGCTTATTGGGCATTGCAATCTACAATGGAGTCTGGATTTGCTATTTTGGACAACATTGGGATAGACCGGAACCATCTTCAACATTTGGTTCGCTTCAACATGATACCCAACTTCGCATTTGATACTCAACGAGTGGAAGTATTGGATTAAAGCTAGAGTTCATAGAGTGTTAGACGCAGGAAATATGCTTGCTATAGAGCGTGGTACACGCCATGTTGCGCTTATCAAGGTATCATGCCGACTACTTACGGCGCTTAACGCCTGTGAACTGAACAATTTTGTGCTCAATCTGGAAGACTTGAGAGTTTACCTCGTGCTAAATTTCTTGATATGGCTATTCAACGCGCTCAAGACTAGATACATTAACGAGTTGGTCCGCTTGATGCTAAAGAACCTGGCAATCCTATGCTCAGATCTTCAAAGCTTGAGGATTCAGTCTGCTCTGGACTACAAGGAACGACCAATCAACACGCTCAGTGCCCCAAAGATATGTCCTTTGATGTACCTTTGGTGGGAAAATCCAAGGCTTGGCTTGCGAAGGCGACAAAAATCTGCCCCCAGCTCACTCGAGGCTCGCCCGTACGATGTAGTCAAAAAAGTTCGCAATGAGGGGGTCCCGGGAGATCCCCGGACTAGCGCCTAAAACCTCTCTAGGGGGCCTTTAGGGGGTCGCTTAGTAGCCCGCTTAGAGACCCCCTCATTACGGATAGTTTTAACTATATTATAGCCTAGGTACTATTATTAAATTAGCGAGCGCGCTAAATTAAATAGAGGTAATATAATAATCGACTCTAATAACACCTATTAGGCTTAGGCGCCTAGGGTATATATAATAATATATATCGATAAATCCGGAAAAATAGTTTTATTTAATCGTTATTTAATTAATATATAATACGTATTTTATAGTCTTAATAAATCTAGGCGCTAAGATTATAAAATTAGAATTAAAGTCTATACGGGAGAGTTAAATTTAATCTTAAAAATATCTTTATAATTTTATAAAGTAACGTTAGTAAAAATTTAATAAAAATTCGGAATCTAGATTAAAAGTAAATTTAGGAAATCTCTTATTTTCTTATATAAGAATCCTAGTCTAGATATTATTAAAAGTTAAAGTTAAAAAAAAAGTTATTTAATTATTATTTAATTATTACTTAATTAATATATAATATATTTAGAATATAGGATATAATAGATACGTATTTTTAATATTAAATATATAGAAATTAGAGTTTTCGGAGTTTTCGGAGTTATCGATATAGAAATAAAATAAAATTTAAATAAAAACTCTACTAAAATCTTCTACCCTTAATATTTAATTATAAATATTAATTAGAAAAGTAAATAATATTTAATAAGAAACGAGAATATAAAAATTTATTATTAAATTAAATTAGATATTAAATTATTAAAATAGAAATCTATATTTTAATTAAACTCTTATTCTTTTATAAAATATTAAATAAAATAATTATTTAGATAATATTAATACGTAGATATTTAAATTAATTTAGACTATAGAAGTAAAATAGAAAAAAGATATAAAAATACTTATTATAGAATATTTATTATTAATTATTAATTAAAAATATATTTTCTTCTAGAAATTGAAATTGGTACTATATTAATTCTATTCTAAATTATTAATATTAATATTAATTATTATATTATTTCTAAATATATTATTACCTTTCTATACTTTTTTTACTTTTAATTAAATTCTTTTTTAATCGAAATTACTTCTAGAGAGATTTATATTATAGATAATTTTGAAATAAATATATTTATTAATATAAATCTTATAACCCTTAAAGATTAATATATTAATATCTCGTTAAATAATTATAATTTAATAATTATAATATAAAATACCTTATCGAAATTAATTTAATAAGTATAAATATAGACTAATTAATTAATACTACGAAAATAAGAGTTATTTTTTTATAAATTATAATAATTATCGAAGTTTATAAATTTAATTTATAAATAGGAGATTATTTCTAAATAAATATTAATTTATATCTCTTTACTAGAATTATTAATAATAGAATATAATTATTATTTATAAAGAATAAAACGGATAAATCCGTTAAAATTCTAAGAAAAATAAAACTTAATTAGATATTAAAGATTTAGATCTATAATTATTATAATATTATCGCTAGAGATAATAATATATCGGTAAATTCGGAAACCCCGATTTTTGCGTATTTTATACCGAAATTATATAAAATACTGGAAATACGTATCTGCTTATGTCCCGTATTCTAAACACATTATGCACCGATTAAGTAGCGATATTACACCGATTTAGCAACTTTTTTTTTTTTTTTTTTTAAACTTTAACTTTTTATAGTATCTAGACTAGGGCCCCTATATAAGAATATAAACATCTTACTAAATCTATTTTTAGCCTAGATTCCGAATTTTTAATTAGATTTTTACTAGCGTTGCCCTATAGGGCTATAAAGCTACTTTTAGGATTAAGTTTAGCGCT